>ERZ777305.1216-NODE-1216-length-33071-cov-17.134389_pt1 | contig 33071 bp, 25 predicted proteins | sample MGYA00374965_ERZ777305 | MGnify/ENA primary metagenome ERZ777305 (study PRJEB29328, sample SAMD00013331) | mouse gut metagenome | study: EMG produced TPA metagenomics assembly of the Metagenome analysis of fecal microbiota from mouse which was promoted... | reverse complement strand
TTAAAAATTAGATGTTTAATAGCATAAATTTAAATTTTGTCATCTACTAAAATCTTGTCTTAAATAGCTCAGTCCTAAACTGGCGCTTTAAGATTACAAGTTCGAATAATCATATCAACAACTACGAATTAGACGAACTGCCAATTATAGACCTTAACAAAGTGGATGCTTCGTTTGCCTATGCTTCGCAGGAAGAGTTAGACGAATATATCGGCTCACTATATGGTCTTACTAAAGACGAAAGAAAACTCGTAGCAATATGAAATTATATAATCACGTAGCATTCAAAATGGGGCAGCGCGAAGCCTTCATTGCATCTTACATTAAAGAAGGTGGCAATTGGCAGGACATTCCGCTGTCCTATTCAGACACAAGACTCAATAATATCAGAGCTACCGGAGGGCGTACCACCTATTACGGTCGTCTGGCTTGGGACAAACCGAGCTATACTATTGCGACCTATTTCAACCGAGTTGGAAATGGATGCAATCTTCATCCGGGGCAAAATCGTGTAATGTCTAACCGTGAGGCTGCTCGTTTTCAAAGTTTCCCTGATGATTTCATCTTTCAGGGTTCTAAGGCTTCTCAATACAAGCAAATCGGAAATGCTGTTCCGCCATTATTGGCCCGTTTGGTTTCGAGCCTTATCAAACCGCATCTTGACTCATACAACTTCGTTGACTTATTTGCCGGATGCGGAGGTATGTCAGAGGGCTTTTTGATGAATGGCTTTAATCTTCTTGCAGTCAACGAAGTTGACAAGAGTATTATGCTTACGAATAGGTATAACCATTCTAAGCATACCGATGAAAGCCATTTCATTCTTGGTGACGTTACAAAAGAAGAAATCAAACAACAAATCATAGATGCTTGCGAAGGGCATTCGGTGGATGTAGTTATTGGCGGCCCTCCCTGTCAGGGATTCTCTTATGCCGGATGGCGCGATCCTAACGATAAGCGAAACCAACTGTTCAGAGATTTCGTTGAGTTAGTAAAACGCATCAAACCTAAATTCTTTGTCATGGAGAATGTCTTAGGCATTCTTACTATGCGCAAAGGCGAGGCTATCAAAGAAATTGTCGAAGCTTTCGAGGAAATAGGATACCATGTTAATGCGCCGCTCAAATTGAACGCGGCCAACTTCGGAGTTCCTCAAAAACGTAAGCGTGTTATAATTATAGGCTCTCTCAACCCGGATATTTCCATTAAGCAACCCTTGCCGCTTTTTGAAGAAGATTCTCTCGAGCTTCCTCCATTCGTTACTGTCCGAGATGCCATTGGCAACCTTCCACATATTGAAGATGGCGGAGGTGACCTTGAGATGGATTTTGAATTCGAGTCTAAATCTCCTTATGATATGCTTATGCAAAAGGAGATTGACTTCGATAAATTTTACGAACTTATGTGTAGTAAGTAAAAAAATGATGAAGTAGTTGCATTTTACCCGAATATCCTTTCGTTGGTTTCTTTTTCCAATATGCTATTGCTGACTCTTTGGATAAGTTGACGAAGCAACTTATCCGCCATGTCGTGTTCAGCAGACATGATAGCCGTGATAATCGGATTTAATTCTTTTGAGTTCTCATCTATTATAAAATAATTTTTGCGATTCTTTTTGGTTGAAAACTCTTCAAGACTTTCAAATGCGATGCGCACATACCGCTCTTGATTCTTTCGTTTATTTTTGCTATCCAATGGAGTTGGGATAATCTTCAAATTATTCAGATGCAATAAATCTACGTTTTCAAATCTGTAATCTACAAGCGAATATTCCGGATGCAAGTAGCGCATCAGAAAATCGCGACCTGTTTTCTTGTAGATTATCGAAAGGATGTTAAGCACGTTCTGATGGCATTTAGCCATTACAGAACTTGCGAATTTTGCATCAGCATCATTTTTAATGGTGTGTTTTATGGCATCCCATATAGCTTGTGAATGCCAGCTTATTACCTGTTCTCCGCTCTCTTCAATCCGGATTAACTCGTCTACATCGCTTTTTGTAAATCGATTTATTGCTGTCCGGTAAAAAAAGACAAAATCATATATTCTCTACAAATATAATAAGTTACACCTGTTTTACGAAAAAGGGCTTGTCATTTGAGGCGATGTGAAATTGGTAGCATTAAGCATCAAAAAGCCCTTAAAAGACATCTATACGAGTCTGTTTCATGCTGTATGAGATAAAAATAGTCCATTTCCTATCATGTCAAAGTTTTACCGGACAGCAATAAAATCGATTATTCTTCGAGCTATTGCAACTGCTACACATGGGAGCAAAATTTCTGTTATGGCAGAAGCCAAGAGAAATAATGCCCGATTAATCATCTAATCATTCGGTCATTCTACTTCAAGGCCATTTAATGACACGGTGTATCCTCCGCCTCTTTTGCGTTCAATGGCTATTTCCCACATATACTTGGACGCTTTCTGATATTTATATCGAACCCTGTCATTAAGTCCTTGTATTTGTGTCGCAATGCTCAGCCTCTAAAAGCGGCAACTAAAGGTGAAGCCGAAGCCGTTGCCCACCGGGCCGGGCATAAGCGACGACTCTATGCCATAGCCTTGTTTGTCCTGCCCAAGATGGAGTTTGCGGGCGTTGTTGCCCCTGAAAAGACCAAGGACCTCGTTGACGGGGTCGATGAGAAACACCACTATGTTGCCAAGCACCGGCGAGCCCGCCAAACGGTAGTCGTGGCTCACTATGTTGCGCTTGAGTCTGTAGAACAGCTCGCCTATTATCGAACCTACTACCGGCGTGACCACGATATCCTGGTACGACGGACGCTCCATGAAGGCTTCGATGCCGAACTCCCAGCCAATGGTGGAGATACAGGCCGAGTAAAGCATCGACTGCCAGAAATTGAAGCCTTGCGTGCGTGCCGACATGAAGTAGGCGGCGCCGGCATAAGGATGCAGCACGTAGTTGAATATCGGGTTGTCGTGGTCCCATTCCGGTCCGCGCTTGAATACGTTGCGGAACCAGCGTTTGAATGGCGGAACCGATTGTATGGCAGCCCGGTTCCACGATGTGGCGTCCTCGGGCAGACATTCGAGTACGAACAGTGTGCTGACGAAGGCTCCGCTGAGTACGGCTGTATTAATCCACATGCGGTGCCAGTCGGGCGATGAGGCGTCGAGCGAATATGGCATGCGGTAGATGTTTATCGGGGCGTGACGGTTGGCGGCGTTGAACAGCGCCAGCGATGTGGTGTCGGGCCAGGCCGGCATTACTGCGGTTTGCGGGCGCAGAACATCGGACGTGTACATATATACCGTGTCGGCGGTCATGGCCCGTGCTGATGCCGCAAACATGCCGAGCAACAGCGATATGACGATGAATTGAAGCGTGCGCATAACAGTGAAATTGAATTGTTGCTGCTATTATAACGCCCGGGGCCGCGTACGGGTTTGGGTTAAATTATCAAAACAAAAGTGACACAAATCTGTTACTAAATTTGCCTAAACCGATACTTTTTTGTTACTTTGATTTCAAGATCGAACTATAATACTTATCGTTCTGTATAACACGCCATTATTAAGCCTCTTAGGTAGCACCTGTAAATGTCAAATACTCCGGCACTTGGAAAAATACTAATAGTTGACGATGATCCGAATATCGCCGACCTGCTGACCATTAACCTGCGAAGCGAGGGCTATCAGGTAGATGTGGTCAGTCAGGCTGCCGACGTTGTCGCTCTTGACCTCAGCGATACCAACCTTGTAATCGCCGACGCTATGCGTCAGGAATTCGATGGCATGCAGTTGCTTATAAGCCTTAAAGACAATCCGATGACGGCTCACGTGGACTATATTATCACTACTTCGGACGACTCCGAGCGCCGTGTGATCGAAGCGCTCGACAATGGCGCCGACGACTATGTGGTGAAACCTTTCTCGCTGCGCGAGCTGGTGGCCCGCATCCGGTCGGTTCTGCGTCGCCACAGTGTGAGGGCAAGGGTGGCGCCGAGTACTAAACTCTGCTTCCAGTCGCTGAGTGTCGATACTTCGACTCGGACTGTTTCTGACAACGGCATGCAGCTGCAGCTTACCCGCACCGAGTATCTTATCCTTGTGTTGCTGCTTAAAAACATCGGTGTGCCCACCTCGCGAAAGGAAATATTCAACAACGTGTGGAAAGACTCGCCCGAAATGAGTAACGACCGCATCGTCGACACCAATATCTCGCGCCTTCGCAAGAAGTTAGGCGATGTAGGCAGTTATATCCAGAATCGTTCCGGCCTGGGGTATATGTTTGTGATGTAATTTTTTTTGCATAAAAAATTACATGTTATAAAACATAATTTTAAAACATTTTGTAACTTTGCGGCGTTTTAGGTAAAAGCAATTATCCGGAAGCGCTCCCATGGTATATGCCGGCCTTCCGTCAGAAGTACAATTTTAAAGGTTTCAACTATGTTACATTTATTAAAGAAAGCAATTGAAAATTATTGCAAGGCTTGCGCCACAGTTTACAGTCCACAACACCGCGGATTTTGATACACCAAATGTAGCCCCCTGTCGTCCCGACAGGGGGCCGGCTCAAAGGTCGGGTACAACATTGTGGCCCGAACCTGAAGTTTAGAGGCTGTTACAATTTCACCATCCGCGACCTGCCGTTCGACAGTTCGACATAGATACCGCACTGAGGCTTTTCCACCTCCAGGCCCTGAAGATTGAAATAACGGACAGTGGTATCGGAAACACCGACATCTTCAACTGATGTCACACCTCCGTCATCATGCAAGGGTATAAACTCAACCATCATGGGTGAGCCGTAAACCCCGTCGTGCGATGCTGTCATAGTGCCCTCAAAGTCTTCGAGCAATGTTATTTTTCCATAACTTATCCCCGGCTCAAATGTAAATTTACCTATTGGTACAATATTTACATTTCCGGGCATTATGTAGCCTTTACCCGGAATAGGTGCAGTTATCCCAATCTGGCTACCGGCTCTCAGTTTATCTTCGCCTATAAAATCATACGAATAAACATATTCATCCTCAATTTTAAACTCAAATATCTTATCAACTTTATCGAAATATTCAAATAAAAAAATAGGGTATTCCGGCTTAAAATAAGGCCCGATGGGTGTAAAGACAGCTACTGAAAGGTCCTCGGCAATCTCTATGCGGTAATCACCCACCCAGGGCATTGGCGAAGGTACTGCGGTTATCTTATTGAATTTTTGAGGCACTACCTGCTCACCCAGATTATCAACATCCAAGTCAAAGAAATACATCCCCGCAACGAATCCAGTTCCATCTTCCTCGTTTAATGTTGTAGAGATATAGAAAGTGTGCAAATTCTCGATTTCAAGTGTATACCATCCGTCTACAGGATAAATCTTTTGGGGCTGAGAATAATGAGGGATGTTGATTTCGCCTTTAACTTTATAGAAATATTGATAGTATAAGTGCTGGCCTGCCGCAAACTGTATGGCAAGCAGCAGCATAATAATATATATTATTAGTTTTTTCATAGTTATTCGTTTTATATCGAGTCTTTACACCGTGCTTCTGTACGATGCAAAGACTCAAATTATTATTATTACGGTAAAGAAATCTTCAAATTATCTATAATCACACCGCATTCAACCAGATTGACTACATACAAGCCTTTGGGTAATCCGGACAAGTTCACTTCACAAACTTTCTCACCTTCGTATACATCAATAGTTTTGACTATACGGGCGGTATTGGCATCGCTGATTGTAATCAACGTAGGAGTAGTCCGGACAACTGTCTTTTTAAGCTCAACCTTTAGAACAGACTGCTGTAGTATATCATTGTTTCTCACAAATGATTGGGATATAGAACCATCCTCATCGATTTCAAGCGGGATTGCCATCATAAAGAAAGGAAGTTGCACATGCATTCCGTCAATCGTCTTTCCATTCGCGTCTTTCATAACCAAATCAAAGTGCAAAAAATTACCAAGACCCACATTATTTTGGAATGAAACCACATTGAGAACCACAGATTCATTAGGTTTCAAAGGAATTCTATTACATTGGTAATGTGAACTGATTGGCAAATGAACACAATCGTCATATATGAGAGGAAGGCCTGATTGCCAGCACGAGTCGGCACCAGAATCAACCCATCTGTTATATAATTCAAGGGGCATTTCTAAAAGAGCGTTATGCTGTCCAATCGTTTCATCATCAAATACAAAAGACAGATTATATAGGGCGGTACTACTTAAATTATTTCTCATAATGAAAGCAGTACGAATACATGTGGAACTGCCATGATCCGCATACTTAGGCAGAAGGACGTTACGTACTGCAATACTTCTATCACTCCTGATTGTCTGATTAAAATCGCCATAGGATGGGTGTGTATGCATCTTAATTATGCCGTTGTTTGTCGCAATCTCTGCACAGATTGATACACTGCCCAAAGGATTATCGCTATTGATAACATCCTGTAGTCTAGAAGACAATTGCCAAGGTATTTCAATCACGGTACTTGAGAATGCCGGTATCGAAGGTAATGAAACAGCTCCGATATAACCTCCGGTAGAAATTGATGACAAATGTTCTAGCCCCATAACGACATCAGAACGCAAATTAAGGCTATTAAAACTCCAGGCTACATGAACTTTTTTATCTTCGGGGCTGGCTTTCCATGAATTATTGTGAACTCTGACATAAACATAAGCTTTGCTGGAGCTTATTATATTATTTCCTTCATCTTCCGGACCAGTACGAATCCATATATCCGGACTATTCCAAGAGGTATCCGAATGATGTAAATAATTCCAACCTTGGTTTTGTTTTTCCTCATCAGCTATATATAGTTCATCGGACGATAGAATATAATCCATGTTAAGCATATTTGCAAACTTCGATGAACTGCTGTAATACTGCGGATTAGCTGTAAATTTCCGACGTTCATATACATTATTGAATGCCTCAAGCATGGATATGTAGCCATCTTCATTATAATCAGAGCCAACATTAGTTCCATACGGATCAACCCTATTTATTGCGGATATCCACAGATACGGAAAGTCGTAGCATGATTCTCCGTGCAGACGAGTCATTTCTTGCTTCTTTCCGCAGGCAGTTGTTACAAACACACCCTCTTTCTTGAACTCTGCAGGATAATCGCCGGAATAGTTGTAAGCCAATACAATATTTTTCAAACAATCACGGTCGAGAATCGGCTGCAACATAGTTGCCAACTTATTTTTGGTAACTATATTATTGTCCTCCGGTCTATTGTCCTCCCAAAAGTACAGCATTGTTCCATCTTCGTTGCTGCGCTCGGCCGGACCTTTTAGAAATAGGAAGAACATGTCGTCATCCGATATTTTCTCTGCCATACTGTTAACTACATTCTGGAAATTAGTAGATGTTGAAGCCCCGGTAACATCTTTTTCACCGTCACCATCAAGGTCAGGATTCGAATCTACCATCTCATCATCAGAGTCAAGCATATCGGCAAACGGTACTCCGCCGTCATTAAACAATACCTCGATATTTTCTTTAGGAACACCGTAAGTAATACGCAATGTATTGTAAATGTATGCACAATCATTTCAGTCATACTCTGAATTCAAGTTGACGTTACCACCCCCATTTACGATAAGAGCGTATATATTACCCCGGAATTTTGTCGGTCGTTGTCCTGCGGCAAAACTCGGGGCAGACAGAGCTGGAGTTTTCATTGGCGGCTTCTCAACCTTGTACGGACGCATGCGAACTTTAGGCGGGAAACGGCGTTTTTCTTTCGATACCGACACAGCATCACTTTCTCCGTCTTTTGGAATAGAGATTAGATAACAGTTGTGTGCCCAAGCCTTTGTAGGCTCAACATCTACGAAAAACTGCCACAGACTATCATCGTCAGTTTCACAGATGTAATAGTTTGCTCCGGTTTCGGTTATTTGCCCCGACACAATTTCGTACGCATCTTCTTCACTGACAGGCCCGGCAATAGCACTTTCAGCGGTCAGGAACAACATCGCAATTATTGCTGCGATAGTGTGATAAATACTTTTTTTCATGGTAAAATCTGTTAGTCCAACTTGATGTGATATTTAGTAAATCCAGCCTTCATATTGATTGCCGTCGGTGGTTCCGTCCGGCAGATATGCGTCAGCAACGGAGCCGATATTTTGTGGCTTCATCGTCGGTGCTGAACACGTGTTGTGAACGGAGCGTGGTTCGGATTGATCGACTTCATACGCAGTTGTGTTTTTGTCTGCGGCAAATATAAAGTATATTTTTGAATTTTGCAACTATAATTCAAACTTTTTTTTATTATAGTAGCAAACTTCTGTATATCAAATGGGAGTAATTGCAATTTGCACAGAGGTTGAATAAGTGGATAATATGCAAAATAAAATATTGTAAACTACTGATTTTTGACTGACTATAGTATCTACTGTGGTGTTTGTAGCCACCTGTCGTCCCGACAGGTGGGCTGGCGCCCGTGTTTCCACGGACATAAAATTATATTCGGGTGTTTTATACGCTTACACTGTGGAGGCAAGGATGACTCCACTTTTGTGGGTGTGCGTGGCGCCCACCGTCGAGGACGACGGTGGGGTACAAGGTATATTGGTGTTTAAGCCGTTTTTTTGCGGAACTGCTCGCGGAGGCTGTCGATTACATTTATGATGTAGTCGCCGGTGCGCTCCAGGTCGCTGATGATATCCATATAGTATATGCCGGCCTGGTATGCGTAGTGCTGTTTGTTGATGTTCTCCACGTTTGCGTTGCGCAGAGTGTTGCGCATATTGTTTATCTCGCGTTCCTTGTTGTACGACTGCATCAGCGTACTCTGGCTTACATTCTCAATGTCGCTCAGCTGGCTGTTCATCAACTCCATTGCCTCTTTGACGTAGTTGTACATGGTGTCGATGTTGTGATAGATTTCGTCGTTGAATTCGGCGTGGCTTTCGATTTTTCGAGCCATTATTTTGCCGATACCCAGACAGCAGTCGGCAATGCTTTCGATTTCGGCAATTATGGTGAGCATGCCTGCAATCTTCATCTTGCCTTCGTTTGAAAGCCGTCCTTCGGCGCATCGGTTCAGATACTGGGCTATTTCGAGTTCCATGCGGTCCGATATGTCTTCGTATTTTTCAATGCGCGAATACAGGTTGTTGTATTCCTCGGAGCCTTCCTGTGTGTGAATCAGAGTCTGCCCCATAGTAATCATGCGCCCTACGCGCTCGGCGTATACGCTGATTTCTTTCTCGGCCTGGGCAATGTTGAGTTCGGCTGCGTTCATAAGGCCGCCGCGTATGAACTTGAGGCTGAATTCCTCTTCGTCGCCTTTCTTCTTGTTGGGTACCAGCCACTCTACCATGCGCACATACAGTTTTGTGAACCATATCATTATGCCGAGGTTGACCAGATTGAATGTGGTGTGGAATATCGACAGTCCGAACGATACGCTCATTTGCATCTGTGCCACAGCCATCTGAGCGGCGCTCACGCGCTGGTATAGGTCGTTGCCCGCGGGCAGCGAGTTGTTGAACAGGTTGTTGTACACCTGCGGGTCGGTTGCTTCGAGGCCGTTTACGAAGCCAAACAGGGCGTTGGGGTCGCTCTGGCCTATGGTTTCGGTGAGCCATGCGTTAAAATTGGCGAACGGAATGAATATGCACACACACCATATAGTGCCCAGAAAGTTGAACAGCAGATGCCCCATGGCGGTACGCTTTGCTGCCACATTACCGCTCATCGAGGCCAGAATGGGGGTGATGGTGGTACCGATGTTGGAGCCAAGCACAAGCGCGCAGGCCAGGTCGTAGCCAATCCAGCCCTTGCTGCACATAATCAGTGTGATGGCGAAGGTGGCCGCCGACGACTGTATCACCATTGTCAGCAGCAGGCCAACCAGCAGGAATATCAATATGGAGGTGATGCCCATCGAGGCGTAATGTTTCAGGTAGGCGAACATGTCGGGGTTGCTCTGCAGGTCGGGCACGTAGGCGCTAATCATGTCCAGACCCATGAACAGGAAGCTGAAACCTATAAGGAATTCACCCATGCTCTTGGCCTTGCTCTTATTGGACAGCAGCAACACTACTGCCACGGCAATAAGCGGCATCACAAAAGTGGAGATGTTGACTTTGAATCCGAACAGGGCTATAACCCATGCTGTAAAGGTGGTACCTACGTTGGCACCCATTATCACCGCCATCGACTGAGCCAAGGTCATCAGGCCGGCATTCACGAAACTTACCACCATTACAGTGGAGGCCGATGAACTCTGAATCAATGCGGTGATTGCAAAGCCGGTGAGTGTGCCGGTAAAGCGGTTGCGGGTCATGGCCGACAGGATGTTACGCAGGCGGTCACCGGCGGCCTTTTGCAAACCTTCACTCATTACCTTCATGCCGTAAAGAAACAAACCTACAGCTCCGAGAAGGCATAAAAAATCAAAAATACTATAGTCCATTATTGTACTGTAATTGGGCTTTGTGGTTGCGAAGAGGAACTTCGCGGCACAAAGTTAATGATTTTTTAATAATAATTAAACAAAAACTGATTAGTTTTGCGAAATAATTTGTAATTTTGCTATATCTGACCTCAGCGGTGGCTATTGCCACCACTGAGGATGTATCGAATATGCTCAATCTTACTCCGTTATTAAAATATTATTTCAACCGCCGTGTCAAGGCTGCACGCAGCTGGACCGGACATGTGAAGGCCGTGCAGACGGCCCAGATGCTGCGTCTGGCGGCTATGGCCCGCGATACGGCCTACGGACGGCTGCACCGCTTCGACGGCATTAAGTCATACGCCGACTTTGCCGGACGCCTGCCGGTGACTGACTATGAAACCCTGAGGCCCGACATAATGCGTATGCTGGCCGGCGAAAGCGATATTCTGTGGCCCGGACGATGCAGGCGCTTTGCCCAGTCGTCGGGCACTTCGGAGGGCAAGAGCAAGTATATTCCGGTGACGGACCACTCGCTCAGGCTGAACCACTACGCCGGCGGCCGCGATGTAGTGGCGCATTATCTGAGCCTGTACCCCGACTCGCGTCTGTTCGCCGGCAAGGCTTTTATACTCGGAGGCAGTTTCGCCAACGAACTGAGTAAGGCCGAAAATCCGGCCGGAGCCAGAATCGGCGACCTCTCGGCTCATCTTATCGAGGCCATAAATCCGCTGGCAGGCTTGCTGCGCATACCCTCGCGCGATGTCGCTCTTATGCCGGACTGGACTACCAAACTGACTCTGCTGGTGCAGAACTCAGCACACGAAGATGTCACCAACATCTCGGGAGTTCCCTCGTGGTTTATGACTGTGCTGCGGCAGGTAATTGAATACACCGGCGCCGACAATATCCACGATGTATGGCCCAATCTGGAGGTCTTTTTCCACGGAGGCATATCATTCGAGCCATATCGCGAGCAGTATGCCCGCCTGACCGACCCCGCCCGCATGCGCTATCTCGAAACTTACAATGCCTCGGAAGGCTTCTTTGGCGTGCAGACTTCGCGCGAACACGGTGCCATGCAACTGCTGCTTGACACCGGGGTGTTCTATGAGTTCCGTCCGCTCGATGCCGACCCGTTCGACCCCGAGGCTCCCCTGCCGGCCTGGAAAGTAGAGCAGGGCCAAACATATGCTTTGCTGATAAGCTCGTGCAACGGTCTGTGGCGTTACTCCATAGGCGATACGGTGACTGTACATAGCGTCGACCCGCTGATGATTTCCATTGCCGGGCGCACCAGCCACTACATCAATGCCTTCGGTGAGGAACTGATGGTACACAATGCAGACAAGGCCCTGGCCATGGCTTGCAAAGCTACCGGCGCAAGAGTGTCGGACTATACCGCCGCTCCGGTATATACCACTGATTCGAGCCGCGGTCACCACCAGTGGCTTATAGAGTGGACTACTCCGCCGCACGACATTGAGGCATTCGCCGACATGCTCGACAGCTGCCTTTGCCGCGTGAACTCAGACTATCAGGCTAAGCGCACCGGCAATATTTTTCTGGCCCGGCTCACCATCACCACTGCGCGCACCGGCCTCTTCGACAGCTGGCTCGCAAGCACCGGCAAACTCGGCGGCCAGCGCAAGGTGCCACGCCTGCAGAACGACAGACGTATAATCGAGGCCATGCTCCGCCTCAACAACTGATTTTGAATATATTATATAGTATCAACAAGTATGAAAAGCTATAAAGCAATAATAGGTTCAATAATTCTGGCTGCGGCTCTTCCTACAGGCGTATTCGCGGCCGAAAACAATACTGCCGAGCCGCAGGCAAAATATATATTTTATTTTATAGGTGACGGTATGGGCATGGGCCCGGTGATGGCGGCTCAGAACTACAACCGTATGGTACTGGGCAATTCTACTCCGCTGACCATGATGCAGATGCCGGTGGTCGGATGGTGTCAGACATACTCTTTTTCATCGCCGGTGACCGACTCGGCAGCCGCAGGCACCGCTCTTTCGACCCGCACCAAAACCCGCAACGGCATGCTGGGCATGGGCCCCGACACAGTAGCGGTGACTTCCATAGCCAAAGAACTGCACGACCTGGGCTACGGCGTAGGTCTGGTTACCACCGTAGCGGCCGATGATGCAACCCCGGGCGCTTTCTACGCCCATGTGCCATCGCGCAAAATGAGTTATGAAATCGATGTGCAGGGGGTAGAATCGGGCTATGAATATATAGCCGGTGCGTCGTATGGCGGTTTCAAGGACAAGGACGGCAATCCAACGGACCTGCAGCAACGCATGGACGCGGCCGGAATCAGCATAAAGTACGGAGCCGATGCCCTTGGCCCCCACGACAGCCGCCGCGTAATGATTTTCGGCGACCAGACCTCGCACCCCTGGGATTTGGGCTATACCGTTGACTCTATAGCCGGCGCCCTGACTCTGCCGGCCCTTACCGCCGACTGCCTGGCTCACCTGGAGAAATACTCGCCCGACCGCTTCTTTATGATGGTAGAAGGTGGCAACATCGACCACGCACTCCACGGCAATGACGGCGGCGCCGCCATTAAGGAGGTGCTCAACTTCGACCAGGCTCTCGCCCTGGCCTTTGACTTTTATGGCAAGCACCCCGACAAAACCCTGATTGTGGTCACCGCCGACCACGATACCGGCGGCATGGCGCTGGGCACGAATTATCTCGGCTATAACAACAAACTTGAACTTTTCGACCACCAGCGTGTTTCAAAAGAGGCGTTCAGCGAATATTGCAAAAGCATACTCAACTCGCGCCGCATCTACACTTGGGACGATATGAAGGAATATCTTGCCGACCGTCTTGGCCTTTTCGGGGCTATCAAGGTAACCCCGGAGCGCGAGAAAGAACTCAAGGACATGTTTATCATCACATTCGAACAGCGCAACGGCCAAGACCAGAAGACCCTGTATGCCAACTTCAACGAATTTGCAGTTGCGGTTTTCCGAACCCTCAACGACATGGCCGGGGTGGGCTTCACTACAACCAGTCACAGCGGCAATCCTGTGCCTGTGTTCACCGCCGGAGCAGGTGCCGACCTGTTCAAGGGCTTCAACAATAATACTGAACTGCCTCAGAAGATAATGCAGTCTGTAAGGCCTTAAATATCTATTAGTACCAATCTCTTTAATCTCTCTCATTATGATCATCGGAGTACCAAAAGAAATCAAAAACAACGAAAATCGCGTGGCAGTGACTCCCGCGGGTGTAAAAGAACTCGTAGCCCATGGCCACACCGTGTATGTACAGCATACAGCCGGTGAGGGCAGCGGATTCAGCGACGACGAATACGCGGCAGCCGGCGCCACTATCCTGCCTACTATCGAGGATACCTACGCGATAGCCGAAATGATCATCAAGGTAAAAGAACCAATCGAACCCGAATACAAGCTTGTGCGCAAGGGCCAGATTCTGTTCACCTATCTCCACTTCGCCTCCGACGAGGCCCTAACTCTTGCCATGGTCGAATCCGGTGCCACCTGTATCGCTTACGAAACCGTACGCGACCGCCGTGGCACACTGCCCCTGCTTATACCCATGAGCGAGGTGGCAGGCCGAATGTCGGTGCAGGAAGGCGCCCGCTTTCTCGAAAAGCCCCAGGGTGGCAAGGGCAAGCTCATAGGAGGTGTGCCCGGTGTAAAGCCCGCCAAGGTTCTTATTCTCGGTGCCGGTGTAGTAGGCCGCAATGCCGCGCTTATGGCCGCCGGTCTGGGCGGTGATGTAACCATCGCCGATATTTCGCTGCCCACGCTGCGCCATGTGGCCGATACCATGCCCGCCAATGTCAAGACCCTTTACTCCTCGCGCCACAATATAGAGGCCGAACTGCCTTCGGTCGACTTGGTCATAGGCTCCGTGCTCATTCCCGGCGCAAAAGCTCCGCATCTGCTCACAGCCGACATGCTGAAACTCATGCAGCCCGGCACCGTAATCGTCGATGTGGCCATCGACCAGGGCGGCTGCTTCGAAACTTCGCACCCCACCACCCATGCCGAGCCTATATACGTGCGCGACAACATTGTACACTATGCCGTGGCCAATATCCCCGGCGCAGTGCCTTATACATCCACACTGGCCCTTACAAACGCCACTCTTCCATACGCCCTGCGGATCGCCGACATGGGTTGGATAGACGCCTGCAAAGCCGACCCCGGTCTGGCCGAGGGTGTGAACATCGTCGACGGCAAGGTCACCTTCAAAGGCGTGGCCGAGGCATGGGGGCTCGATTACCACGAACTTAAACTGTAATAACGGAGGGTGTTGCAGAAAGTTCTGCAACACCCTCGCTTCCAACTACATTCATCGCATGAAACGAATCTTTACTCTGCCCCTTTTCCTGTTGCTGCTGCTGAGCGTCATGACCCCGGAAGCCATGGCCGCGGCTCCCGATGGCTACTATTCATCGCTCAAAGGCAAAAAAGAAGGCGAACTCAAAACTGCCATCCACAACCTTATCTGCAACTTCACCAAAGTATCGAGCTACAGCGACCTGCCCAAATACTTCCAGCACACCGACGTGTACCCCGACTCGCGCCGCTGGTGGGACATGTATTCCGATATTCCGCTGTACGCACCCAGTTTCAAGGGCCTTAACCGCGAGCATTCATTCCCTAAAAGCTGGTGGGGCGGCTCTACTTCAGTGAGCGCATACGTCGACCTCAACCACCTGTATCCCTCGGAATCAGCCGCCAACATGGCCAAGAGCAATTATCCGCTGGGTGTGGTTGACCGCAGCAGCAATATCAAGTTCCAGAACGGTATCACCACTGTAGGCTATCCGGTGAACGGACAGGGCGGCGGCGCCGGTTTTGTATTCGAACCCGACAATGAATACAAAGGCGACTTTGCACGCACCTATTTCTATATGGTTACCTGCTACCAGGACCTGACATGGAAATACACCTATATGGTAAACCAGAATTTGTTTCCGACGCTCAACAACTGGTCGGCCACACTGCTTATGAAGTGGCATCGCGAGGACCCGGTAAGCGAGAAAGAAACACTGCGCAACGAGGCTGTGTATCAGATTCAGAACAACCGCAACCCCTTTATCGACTATCCCGAGCTGGCCGAATATCTGTGGGGCAACCGCGTGGGCGAGGCCTTCGACCCCGGTGCTTCCGGCGAGCCCGTGGGCGACCCCAATCTTATCACCCCCACCCAGGGAATGGAACTTGAGTTCGGCCAGGTGGCATTGGGCAAGAGTGTGACTGCCCGCCTGTTTTTCCGCGGCGAAAACCTCACCGGCTCGTTCGACCTGGTAGTGATAGGCGCCGACAAGAGTCAGTTCGGCATACCCTCGAACAGTATTGCCGCATCGCTGGTGAACGCCCACGACGGCTATTGGCTCAATGTTACATACTCTCCATCCGAACTTGGCACCCACGAAGCACGCCTGATTGTAAGCGAAGGCGGCATTACCGGCTCGCGAGGAGTAGTGCTGCGCGGCGAGTGCCTCGAAGTGCCCGCTCTCACCGCCCCCACCGCTACCGCCCCCACCGACATCACATCCGACTCGTACGTGGCCAACTGGGAAAGCCCGGCCGACGAAGTGGTGGACTACTGGATTGTAACCCGCACACGCTACAGCGGCGGTACGTCGGTACAGGAAGAACTGCTGGCCGAGGAATGTATGCTGCTGATTGAAGACTTCGACGTTTCCGACAGCGAATCTTACTCTGTGCAGTCGGTGCGCCTGGGCTATCGTTCGCCCATGTCGAATGTGGTGTTTGTGGACCATGCCGGCGTAAGCGGCGTGAGCGTCGACGAACCGTTGACGGTAAATGTGTTCGAAGGCCTTGTGCGACTGAATATGAGCCGTCCGCAGACCGGTCTGCGTGTTTATGACGTCACCGGACGCCTGGTTCTGACGATTCCTCAGGTCGAGAACAATTTTGAATTCGAGCTTCCCACCGGAGCATACCTCATTGTTACCGACCAATGCTCGTCGCCGTCCAAAGTTGTGCTCTGACATCAGACTCCGATTCGCATTTTTTTCGTAACTTTGCAACATGAATGCAACCGAGACAATAATAGCCGTGTACTGCGCTTCAAGCGCAAGTCTGGCTCCTGAATATTACGAGGCGGCCCGCGAAACGGGCCGCCTGCTTGCCCTCCGCGGCGCCGCAGTTGTGAACGGCGGCGGCAAAATGGGGCTGATGGCCGCCGTAAGCGACGGCGCACTCGAGGCCGGAGGCACCGCCATAGGCGTGATTCCGCAGTTTATGGTTGGCAACGGATGGCACCACAGCGGTCTGACACGCCTCGACGTAGTATCAGGCATGCACGAGCGCAAGGCCTCCATGGCTTCAATGGCCACTGCGGCCATAGCTCTGCCGGGAGGTATAGGCACATTCGAGGAACTCACCGAGATTATAACGTGGCGTCTGCTGGGACTATACGACGGCAACATAGTGATACTTAACCTTAACGGTTATTACGACCCTCTGCTGCAGATGTTCGAGCGCGCCATCGGCGAACACTTCATGAAGCCCGACCACCGTCAGCTGTGGTCCGTGGCCTCAACCCCCGACGAAGCTGTGCGCATGGCTCTGGAGCCTTGTACCGTACATAAATTTACTCAGAAATTCTGATGCCCGCACAGGCCGACAGCATATCGCCTATTACTATGCCGGTGGCAATCGCCGACTCAGTGGCAGGCGCCCGTTTGCCCGAGCCATTCGCGCCTCTGCTCGATACCCTGCGCATTCAGCGGTTGCAGGATGCCGGCATTTATGCCCGTCCGGCCACCGTGGCCACAGCCGACGACCTGCCGCCGGCATGGCAATCGGGCATCGAGGGCGACAAGCGGCAGCACTCGGGCGGCACCGATTCAGGCCTGCTCACCATACTCACCTTGATATTCGTGGCCATGGCCCTTAACTTCCGCCATTGCCCCAGGATATTCGCCAACCTCTCGGGCGAACTGCTGAGTGTACGGCACCGGGCCAATGTGTTCGACGAGCATACCACCAACGAAACCCGAGTGCTGTTGCTGCTTATAGTGCAGTATGTGGCATGTCTGGGTATTCTGCTATACGCCCTGGTGGGGCAGGTGCGCCCGCTTGGTTCCGACCATATATTCCGCACCACCGCCCGGTTTATGGCACTTGTCGCAGGCTATTATTGCTTCCAGCTCTGCGCATACAATCTGCTGGGCTATGTGTTCAGCCTCCCCGACGGCCGCCGGCAATGGCTGCGCGGGTTCAATGCCTCTCAGTCGCTGGCCGGACTCGCGCTGATAATACCGGCGCTGCTGACCATATTCTATCCCGATGCCGCCCGCCCCACGCTTATAGTGGCCGGATGTATATATTTTCTGGCCCGTGTTATATTCATAGCCAAAGGTTTTAGAATTTTTTTCACAAGAATTACGTCATTGGTGTATTTTATTTTGTACCTTTGTACTTTGGAAATTATTCCTGTGATTTTAGTTTATCAGGCAGCGATGTTTCTGGTAGACCGCAGCACGCAATAACTGGGCTTGTGCCCTAACCAAAATATACAGTAGAGTGAACATAAAGAAAATCTTAGTTTCCCAACCCAAGCCTTCGAGCGAGAAGTCGCCGTACTTCGAAATCGCCCGCAAGCATGAGGTAGAGATTGTATTCCGCCCTTTCATCAAAGTTGAAGGCCTTACATCTAAGGAGTTCCGTCAACAGAAGGTGTCAATAGGCGAACACACCGCTGTCATATTCACTGCAAAGACAGCTATAGACCATTTCTTCCGTCTGGCCGAAGAGATGCGAGTAAACATTCCCGATACTATGAAATACTTCTGCACCAGCGAGTCTATCGCCAACTACCTGCAGAAGTATATCATATACAGAAAACGCAAGATTTTCGCCGGCAAGACGGGAAAGCTGCCCGAGTTGCTGCCGTACATGCTCAAGCATAAAAACGAAAAATTCCTGTTGGCTGTATCAGATGTAAATAACGGCTCGGAACAGGAATTTCTGGCGCAGAACAACCTTACGTACACCCGTGCCGAAATGTATCGTACCGTCAGCAACGACTTCACCCCCGACGAAGCCTTCGACTACGACATGCTTGTGTTTTTCAGCCCTCAGGGTATAGAGTCGCTGTTGAAAAACTTCCCCGACTTCAAGCAGGACAACATCTGTATCGCCACTTTCGGCGCCACTACCGCCCAGGCCGCACGCGATGCTGCACTACGTGTCGACATCGAAGCTCCCTCGGTGAAGACTCCGTCTATGACCGGAGCCATCGACCTTTTCCTCAGCGAAAATAAGTGAAAGGCCTCAGGTTATATAAAAAAGAAAAACTCTGCAGTGCTATAGCCATAGAACAGCTCTTCGGCAATAGTGCAGACACTCCTACGCACGGCGCGCTGGCTTATCCCCTGCGCGCCGTGTGGCGTGAGAATCCGGCACGGCACTCCGATGCCCCGATAGCCTTTTTGATTTCGGTGCCTAAACGCCGCCTGCGCCATGCCGTAGACCGCGTGACCATGCGTCGCCGCATACGAGAGGCATATCGTCTGCACCATCAGGATTTCAACTTGCCGCAAGGCAGTCGCATTGATTTGGCCTTCGTGTACGTTGGCAACGGCCTCACAAGCTATGCGGCAGTAGAAAAAGCCATGCTGCGCCTGCTGGCCGATGTGGAAAAAACAGCCGCTCAATGAATGCACTAAGCAAACTGGTAGTGAAGATTATGTCGCTGCCCATACTATTCTACAAAGTTTGCATCTCGCCTATGTTTCCGCCTGCATGCCGGTACACCCCCACATGCAGCCAGTACGCGCTGGAGGCACTGCGCCGCCACGGCCCGCTTAAAGGCAGTTGGCTGGCCATAAAGCGTATATGCCGTTGTCATCCCTGGGGCGGTTGCGGCTACGACCCGGTGCCATGAAGCACTTCGCAAACATACATACCCATCTGCCCGAAGACAATGCCGTGGTCAACATCGAACCGGAGCAGCTGCCCGACGACAGCGGATGGTTCTCCGTCGGCATTCACCCCTGGCGAGCCGGCGAGGCCGATATTTTGTGGCCGTTGGTGGAAAAAGCTGCCATGCACCCGCATGTAGTTGCAATAGGCGAATGTGGCCTCGACGCGGTGCGTGGCCCGGCGCTTGATATTCAGATACCGGTGTTCGAGCGCCATGTGCGGCTTAGCGAAGCACTCGGCAAGCCCCTAATAATCCATGCCGTACGCACGTGGCCACAACTTATTTCAGCGCGAAAACGCCTGAAGCCACGGCAGGAATGGATTATACACGGCTTCCGCGGCAAAGCAGCACTGGCTGCCGAACTGCTGCGTCATGGCTTCAGTCTGTCGTTCGGACAGATTTATAATCAGCAGGCTTTCGACATCACGCCGCCCGAACGCCGCTACCGCGAAACGGACTCAATGCCCGACAGCCTCTAACGCCTCTTCCAGAGTCTGTTCCGGCACTTCGGCCGCAATAGAGTCGGCGCCTCCGACAATAACTTCGGTTTCTGTGTCAATGGTATATGAATCAGGCAACTCCACACCGTTAAGCATGTCCTCGTTGCGCGCGAAAGCGGCATGTATATCAGGCACGCTCAGGTGGTATTCCATGCCAAAATTGGCGAACGCATTGTTTACAGCGGCAGTATCGGCTGCCATGGCGGCCTTGTAGGCTTTTATGGCATTCTCCATATAGCGTTGCGAATTTTCAAAACTCTTGTCGCTCGACTGAGCATAGAACAGAGCCAGATAAGCCTGGTTCGAGGCTCCAAGAGTGTTCAGCTCGGCAAAAGCCGAATCGGCGCGGGCCACATTGGAATCATTGTAGGTATTTACAAAAGTTATGTCGAAATGTGTGGCGACGGCATCAACTGCCGCCGGTTTGTCCTTACCGGTGCAGGCGCACAGCGACAGAATCAATAAAGCAAAGGCGGAATAAAGTAAGTTTTTCATTGTCAGTGAAGTTTAGTACTGCAAAATTAGCGAAAAAGCACGTAATGCACAAATATTTTTAACTGCTTGTAAAATAAAGCCGTACCCGGTCGGGTACGGCTATGGGAGCTGTTATGTAAAGCAACAAAAAGGTCAGAGATATATCAGCGGTAGTCAGCGAAACGCTGCTGAAGCTTTTTACGGGCGAAGAATATGCGGCTCTTGACAGTGCCCAGGGGCAGCTGCATGTGCTCGGCGATTTCGTTATATTTGTAACCTGCCACGTGCATCGAGAAGGGGATGCGGAATTCCTCGGGCAGGTCGCTGATGGAGTCGGAAATCTCGCTGACGCTGTACGAGCCTTCGGGAGTTTCCATGCCCGAATCCTGCGCAATGTTGAGCAGGTATAGGTTTTCGGTGGTGTCGACAACAGTGGCCTGGCGTGCGCCGCGGCGGTAGTTGTTGATAAATATGTTGCGCATTATGGTGAAGACCCAGCCCTTGAAGTTGGTGCCTTCGGTAAACTTGTCCTCGTTGTCGAGGGCCTTCAGGGTAGTGTCCTGGAGGAGGTCGTAAGCGTCGTCGCGGTTCGAAGTAAGCATGTAGGCAAAGTTAAGCATGTTGGCCTGGAGGCTCATCAAATTGGATTGAAATTTAGCAGTTCCCATGATTGTGAAAATTAGTGATTCAACAATAAATTCATATCGTTTTGCTTAACGATTACAATGCAAATTTACAGCACTTTCGACAAATGCAAGTATTTTAAAGTTAATGTGTGTTAAAACGGTAATTAATTTTATTTTGCAGCCGTATATAGCTATGCAATAGCTATTTAAAAATGACTACTGCTGTTACACAAATGTTACAAACACCGTATTGTATTGTTACAAAGCCGCAATTTGCCCTGTCTGCTTCACTCTTTAGCGTCGCCTCCCTGCGGGAACAAAGAACACAATTATAATTCTCCGTGCGCAGCTTCACCGTCCATCTTATGCCTGCGGTCCGGGCACCTCCCGTTCATTTCAAGATTATTAAACTCTAAGGTTTGGTAGTTTGTTGAAATTATCGTAACTTCGCCTATTCAAACCACTTGACGATGAAAAAAATTATATATTCGCTGCTGTTATGCCTGCTGTTGTCGCCGGCAGCGCTGGCTAAAAACGATACCAAGAATGATATATCGCGCAACCTGCGTATATTTAACTCGGTGTACAAGGAGTTGATTTCCAATTATGTGGATACTATCGACGCTCAGAAGTCGCTGGCTACGGCCATTAACTCGATGCTGGGCGAGATTGACCCTTACACCGAATATTATCCGGCTGATATGCAGGACGAACTGCTGTCGCTCTCCACAGGCAACTATGCCGGAGTAGGCAGCTATCTGCAGAAGCGCAAGCAGGGTATAGTGTTCTCGCAGCCCCGCTGGGATTCGCCGGCGCGCAATTCAGGCATACGCCACGGAGATATAATTCTGGCCGTCGATGACCTTACAGTGACCGACGAAACGGCAATTGACGAGGTGAGCAAGCGCCTTCGCGGCCAGGCCGGTACAAAGGTGAATGTGAAGGTACACCGACCTTATGTCACCGACTCGATTCTGAATTTTGAGATTACCAGGCGCCAGATTGATGTTGACCCGCTGCCGTATTACGGCATACTGCGCGACGGCATTGGATATATAGGCCTCACTACGTTCAACGCCAACAGCGCCGATGCAGTAAAGGATGCCATAGCAGACATGCGCTCCAAGGGCGACCTGAAGGCTCTGATACTGGATTTGCGCGGCAACGGCGGTGGTCTGCTCGAGAGCGCCGTGAGCATCGTGGGCAATTTTGTGCCCAAGGGTACCGAGGTGGTTACCACCCGCTACAAGGAGCCGGGCAATTACAAGACATACAAGACAACCCGCAAGCCTATTGACACAGAACTGCCCATTGCAGTGCTTACCGACGGCAGCACAGCCTCAGCCTCTGAAATCGTGGCCGGTGCCCTGCAGGACCTTGACAGGGCTGTGATAGTAGGAAACCGCAGCTATGGCAAGGGACTGGTGCAGAACACCAGACCGCTGCCGTACGACGGTCTGCTCAAGGTGACGGTAGCCCGCTACTATATTCCTTCGGGACGTTTGATTCAGGCCATCGACTATAGCCACCGCGACAGTCTGGGCAATGTGACCCGCATACCCGATTCGCTCACCAACGTGTACTATACTGCCGCCGGACGCCCTGTGCGCGACGGTGGCGGCATTACCCCCGACGTGACGGTGAAGCAGAAAGAAACCAACCGTCTGCTGTTTAACATAGTGCGCGACTTCTGGGCATATGACTTCGCCACCAAGTATGCGGCCGAGCATAGCGACGAGTCGTTCTCCCCGGATTCCTTTGAGGTCAACGACAGCATATTTAACCTGTTCAAGGCCTTCATAGACCCCGAAAAATTCCAGTATGACCATTACTGTGAAACCGGTATCAAGTATCTGCGCGAAGCTGCCGAAACCGAGGGCTACATGACCGACGAAGTGCGCGAGCGCTTTGATGAACTCGAACAGCTGCTGAAACACGATCTCAACCACGACCTTGACCATAACCGCAAGGATATAATAGACCTTCTGGATTATGAACTATGCGATCGCTTCTTCTCCGAGTCCGAAATAGTGCGTCGTACGCTGCGCCACGACGACGACGTGGACGAGGCTGTGGCTATACTGATATCGCCCGAACGATATAAAATGTTGCTCACACCGGCTAAAGTAAGCGATAATAAATGAAGCCTCTCGATGCTAAAGAACTACAGAAGCGCTTTCTGACCCCTGCGCGGCAGAAAGCGCTTGCTGCGATTGTCGGCGACAGACGCAGCTGTGTGTGCGGTGTCGCAGGCTCGTCGGCCGCATTGCTTCTGAGCGTGATGCCGCACGGAAAAGCGCCGCTGCTGGTTATAGCCGACAGTCAGGACGATGCCGGATACCTTTTCCACGACCTCTGCCGCCTCTTCGGCGAGGATACGGTGGCTATGCTGCCCAGCGGCTACAAACGCGACATCAAGTACGGGCAGGCCGACCCGCCATCACAGATACTGCGCACCGAAACACTGCGGCGCATCAGTGGCGAGAAGTCGCTGCAGGCCGTAGTCACATATCCTGAGGCTCTGGCCGAACGTGTGGCCGACCGCGATACTCTCAGCAACCACACAATGCGCATTGTGCAGGGTAAGGATTACGATATAACGGAGCTGCAGAAGTGGCTCCGGAGCGAAGGTTTCGCCGAGGTCGACTATGTGTACGAGCCGGGTCAGTGGGCCTCGCGAGGCTCCATACTCGATATATACGGCTTTGCCGACGAGATGCCGGTGCGCATCGACTTCTTCGGCGATGAAGCTGACAGCATACGTTCGTTCGATGTCGAAACACAGCTGTCGAAGCAGAAACTCGACAGCTATGACATTGTGGCCAACGTGGCCTCAGGCAACAACGGCACTCCGTTGCTGGGCTATATCGATGCCGATACTCTGATAGCCATGCGCGACAGCCGCTACACCCTCGAGCGAATACGTGCCGTATGCTCCGAGGAATTCTCGCAAAGCGCCTCGCTTACAGGCGAGGGCGATGCCTCGGCCATGCAGCAGCTTATCGACCCCGACGAGTTCGCCTCGCTTCTCGACACATTCCGCCTCCTCGAATTCAAAGCCGGAGGCCGCGGCGGAGGCAAAGATGCCTCCACTCCGGTCGATGCTAAGCTCGACCTGGACTGCTCGCCTCAGGGAGTGTATCACAAGAACTTCGACATGATTGCCGAGTCGTTCACCCGATTCATGGCCGACGGATATACATTGTACATACTTTCCGACAACCGCGCCCAGTTCGACCGTCTGCGCTCCATATTCAACGACCGTGGCGACAGCATCAGCTTCACGCCCGTCGAAACCACCCTGCACGAGGGCTTCGTAGACCATCAGACCAAGACCTGCGTGTTTACCGACCACCAGATATTCGACCGCTTTCACAAATACACCCTCCGTAGCGATCGTGCCCGCTCGGGAAAAGTGGCCTTGTCGCTCAAGGAATTAGGTCAGATTGAGCCGGGCGACTATATAGTGCATATCGACCATGGCGTGGGCAAGTTCGCCGGTCTGTTGCGCACCGAAGTCGGAGGCCGCATGCAGGAGATGATAAAACTGGTGTATCAGAACAACGACATAGTGTTTGTGAGCATCCACGCCCTGCACAAACTGTCGAAATACCGCGGCAAAGAAGGCGTGCCGCCCAAGATAAACCGTATCGGCTCAGGTGCATGGCAGAGAGTAAAGGAGCGTACCAAGAGCAAACTCAAGGATATCGCCCGCGACCTTATCCGCCTGTATGCCGCCCGAAAGGAGGAAAAAGGATTCGCATTTTCGCCTGACAGCTATCTGCAGCACGAGCTCGAGGCCTCGTTTATATACGAGGACACCCCCGACCAGCTTACCGCCACTCAGGCCGTGAAAGCCGATATGGAAAGCGAACGCCCCATGGACCGCCTGATTTGCGGCGATGTGGGCTTTGGCAAGACTGAAATCGCTGTACGCGCGGCTTTTAAGGCCGCCACCGACGGCAAACAGGTAGCCGTGCTCGTTCCTACTACGGTGCTGGCATATCAGCACTACCGCACATTCAGAGAGCGTCTAAAAGAGTTCCCGGTGCGGGTCGACTATCTGTCGCGCGCCCGTTCGCCCAAGCAGACCAAAGAAATACTCGCCGATCTGGCCGAGGGCAAAATAGATATCATCATAGGCACCCACAAACTCATAGGCAAGAGCGTGAAGTTCAAAGACCTGGGCCTGTTGGTAATCGACGAGGAACAGAAGTTCGGTGTGGCGGTGAAAGAAAAGCTCAAGCAGCTGAAAATCAACATCGACACTCTCACCATGAGTGCCACCCCCATACCGCGTACCCTGCAGTTCTCGCTTATGGGCGCCCGCGACCTGTCGTCGATCAACACTCCGCCGGCAAACCGTTATCCGATTATCACCTCGGTCGACACCCTCAACGACGATATAGTGGCGGAGGCTCTCAACTTTGAGATTTCGCGCGGCGGACAGGTATTTTTCATCAACAACCGCATCGAAGGCCTTTACGACCTCGAGGCCATGATACACCGCCTGATTCCTGATGCCAAGGTTGCCGTGGCGCATGGCCAGATGCCCCCAGAGCGCCTTGAGAAAACCATTGTGGACTTCGCTGCTCACGACTACGACGTGCTGCTCAGTACCACTATAGTCGAAAGCGGTGTCGACATGCCAAACGTCAACACCATAATAGTGAATAATGCCCAGAACTTCGGTCTGAGCGAACTGCACCAGTTGCGAGGCCGCGTGGGGCGCAGCAACCGCAAGGCATTCTGCTACCTGATGGTGCCTGCCCACGTGCCGCTCACGCCTATAGCGCGACGCCGTCTGCAGGCTATAGAAAGTTTCTCGGACCTCGGCAGCGGCATACACATAGCTATGCAGGACCTGGACATACGCGGCGCCGGAAATCTGCTTGGCGCCGAGCAAAGCGGTTTCATAGCCGACCTGGGCTACGAAACTTATCAGAAGATACTGCGCGAAGCCGTAATGGAACTGCGTACCGAGGAGTTCGCCGGTACATTCACCGCCGATGACGGCGTTACTGCCCGCGGCGAGGAAGAATTTGTGGCCGACACCGTGATAGAAACCGACCTGGAACTGCTATTCCCCGCCGACTATGTGCCGCAGGAGAGCGAACGAATAGCCCTGTACCAGCGCCTCGACAACATAGAGCGCGAAACCGACCTGCTGGAATTCCGCCGTCAGCTCGAAGACCGTTTCGGACGCATTCCGCGCCAGGCCTCCGAACTGCTGCGTGTGCCCACACTGCGCAGGCTTGGCCGCCGTCTGGGCGTGGAGAAGGTGACTATGCACCGCGGTTCGCTGTACCTTTACTTTGTCGACGACAGCAACGCGGCCTTCTACCAGTCGGCCATGTTCGGGCGGCTGCTCAACTACATGCAGCTGAACATGCGTCGGGCCCGTCTGCGACAGAAAAACGACCGTCGCAGCATGGCTGTCAGCGATGTTCCCGATGTCGAAACCGCCGTGGTTCTGCTGCAGGAAATCATCGACCTGCCGACACTGTGAAACCGGCAATGACAATTTTGACAGGCATTATGCACTATATCAGGAAGCCTGATGGCTCACTATGCAGTCAGCCGGCGTAACAGCAGCCATACAGCAGCCAGAGCTGCGATAGCAATTAGAATAGTCAGCCAACCGTAGCAGTACAGCCTATTAGGAATTCCATCAAGTGTACGCTTCTTTTTTTCCGGCACAAGGTATATGGTGTCAGGATCGTCTTTTTTCATGTTCCTAATTCCAGCTGGTTTTTGACGAGGTTGTAGTATATGCCGCGAGCGGCAGTCAGTTCGTTGTGGTTGCCCGATTCTACTATACGACCTTGGTCGACAACCAGAATCCGGTCTGCATTTTTCACAGTCGATAGCCTGTGTGCAATCACCACAACTGTACGCCCTTTGAAAAATTCGTTAAGGTTGCCTATTATCAGGTTTTCGTTACTGGCATCAAGCGCGTTAGTGGCTTCGTCAAGAAATATGAACCGGGGATTGCGGTAAATTGCGCGCGCTATAAGAATCCGCTGTTTTTGCCCCTGGCTCAGTCCGATGCCGTCTTTGCCTATCTCGGTATTATATTTCAAAGGCAGATTCATCACATAATCATGGATGTTGGCCAATTGTGATGCGTATTGAAGCCGTTCGAGGTCTATATCGTCATCATCTGCAGCTATGTTGCGTGCGATTGTATCTGAAAAAATTACGCCGTCCTGCATAACTACACCGCAGTTCATTCTCCAACGCCTCAGATTGTATTCTCCCAGACTGCGGCCGGACACTCTGATGCACCCCTCTTCTGCAGGATAATATCCCAGCATAAGCTTGAGTATTGTTGTCTTGCCGCTTCCTGAGGCCCCTACTATTGCCGTGACCTTGCCGGGTGGCACGGTAAGGCTTATGTTGTGCAGGGTTTTATAGGGAGAATGTTTTTCGTACCTGAAACTGACGTTGTCGAACTCGATTGCCGGACAGTCTATTTCAGTAACCGCATCTTCCCGGCCTTTGTCTTCGTCGTCGCAGTGATGTATCTCGCCGATACGTTCCAGTGATATCTTCACGTCCTGCATCGAATATACGAACCCGATAAGCTGGTTTATAGGCGAATTTAGTTGGCCTATGATATATTGTACCGCCAGCATGGCGCCGAGAGTAAACTGTCCGTCAATAACAGCCGAAGCAGCCAGCACGGTAATCAGTATGTTTTTCAGTTCGTTGATAAACAGGGCGCCGGCTTCCTGAGTCTGCTGCATGCGCAGCGACTTCATCTGTACTTCGAATAGTTCTATCTGTATGTCTTCCCACTTGCCGCGTCGGCGCTCCTCGCAGTTCTGCAGTTTTATTTCCTGCATGGAGTTCACGTACTGAAATGCCATATCCTGGCTACGAGCCTGCACCGAAAAAGTTTCGTAATCTATTATACGGCGCCTGCGCAGGAATAGAGTTACCCACACGCCGTATAGCAGGCTCATAAAAATGAACACAGCAAAAATAGTACTATTGTATATTAACAATGCTATGCCGAATACCAATATACTTATCAGGGTGAATATCACGCCCAGAAATTGGGTTGTGAGGAAGTTGCGTATCCGGTCCTGGTCGGCCAGGCGCTGCAGTATATCTCCGCTTTTTCGTATTTCGAAGAAAGACATCGGCAGCCGCATAAGCTTGATGAAAAAGCTGTTCAGCAGCGACAGGTTTATGCGCATCGAAAGATGCAGCAGCAGCCAGCCGCGTACAAACTCAGTGGCCGTACGCCCCACAATTATTGTGAGTTCGCCCAGCAGTATCAGCCATATAAGTCTTAACGACGAATTTTTGATGCCTGCATCGACTATGGCCTGTGTCAGGAACGGCATCAACAGCTGCATCAGGCAAGCTACCGACAGCCCGAAAAGAATCTGAATAAAGTACCGGCGGTGTTTTTTTATAAAGTCGTATATTACCGACAAGTCGGCGCCTCTATGCCGGTCGGATTCCGGAGCTGATGAATAATACGCTTCGGATGGATTGAAAAACATGGCAATCCCTTTTTCCTCTTCACCGTTTCGTGAGCTTATCCAATGTTCTCTGAGTTCATCGGCGCTGATGCGCATTTTACCTTTGCCGGGGTCGGCGATGTGGAAGCGCCGCCCCCGGTCTGATATTTTATACAACACAACATAGTGCCGCTGGTCCCAATGCAGAATGCAGGGCATTGGCATCTCAGCCAGTTTTTCGACAGTCAGTTTTACTGTGGCGTTTTCCAGCCCCAGTTCGGTGGCGGATTTTGATATGGCCAGCATCGAAACGCCTTGTTTCGATGCTCCGCACAACCGGTCGGCATGCCTCAGCGATACGGGCATGCCGAAAGATGTGCCGACCATGGCCAGACAGGCCGCGCCGCACTGCATCACTTCCTGCTGGCGTATGAGTCTGAATCTCATCGGTCTGAATAGTCGAGAATGCCAGAAGCTCCGCCCTGAAGCGGACCAACATGATTGTCTTGTTTTATTTTCTTACCATAGGAGAATGAATACGATACATTCAGCACAAAGAGTCGATGGTACGCCGATGAATAGCTCTGATTACGTGAGGAAAACTCCGCAGTATCAATAAGCGAATATCCCGACTTATAACTACTTACCGAAGGGTTAAAAGCTGTGGCCGAAATGTTCCAGTTACCATTGCCCCAGCCGGCTTCCAGACTGTAATACGCCGGAGTTTTGCTTATGGAAGAATTGCTGATATTTGTACGGTGGTAGTTATACGATGCCGAGGCATAGAACTGACCGAAAATATACATGGCCTGGCCAAAGAAATTCAGATGGGTGGCGCTGTAGTTCTGCAAGGAATGGCGTGCGACACTATTTCCGCGTATACCACCGTTAAGCCGCAGATTGGAGTTCAGGCATTTTACCGAAAGGTTGATTCCATAGTTGTGAGTATTCATGAAGCCGTGATTCAACCAGCTACGCATCATTATAGGATGACCATGGTAAATTTCAGGGGTATATCTGTCAACAATCATATTGCCCATGCGGGTGAACGTCCAGTAGGACGACAGACTGAAAATTTGGTTAGGCATAAATTTGTATTGTAGGCCGATATTGAAGAATGTGCCATTTTTTAGCGATGGATTGCCACGCACGCCGTCCAATTTGTCGGTAAGTACGAAATTGTTGGTCTTAGCGCTCATCGGCACTGTATATGGAGTAAAGTTTGAGAACATATTTATGCTGCTTTGACCGCTAAAATTATATCCTAATTTAAAATAATACCACGGCGAAATCGATTTATAGTTTACATCGGAAACAGTCTGTGAAAAGAATTTCGCGCCGGTGTTTATGGCACCCCAGAAATTGCCAAATGAAAGATTGGCCGACAAATCGGCTAAACCGCCGTAGGTCCTTCCTTGCGACTTGGAGGATTCGGTTCCTGTATAGGTTACAGAATTACCATTTCCTTCGGTAGATATTCTGACACCTATACTCTGATTGCCAAATCTCTTTTTTAACTCTGCCAGAAGTTTATATTGCCATGTCTTGTCGCGCGAATCGCTCCGGAATGTATTGCCTTCAGTAAAAGAGTAAGCACTTCTGTATTTTGAATACGAAGCAGATGGAGTGACAGAAAGTGAGAATCCGGAGGGTAAGTCAAAAAAATAGTTTCCGTTCCATACTGCACTCAGGTTGCTGGTGTGCGAATATCTTCGGCTTTCTTCTTCGGGGTATAAAGCCGGATTATAACTCACAATACCGTGCGAGAGTATACGAGGAGTGTTTGCGCCTGAAAGACTCAAAGTATTTGCAATATTGATTTTATTGCTCCGGTATATTGCCCTGAAGGATCCGTAGCCGCTTCGTTTGCTTGCCGATGCTCCGTCGCTGACCGAATGCTTTTCCACAGACAGGTCGGGGAAGTTATATACGCTCAGGTTGTCGCGTCCGATATGAGAATCGCTCTCATACCCGAATCCACCGCCAAAATCATATAGCATCTTCCCGGAGGTAAACCGTGAATACGCGCGATAATTACCATAATTCTGTATGAAATGCTGTTGGCCGCTCAACGACGTATATCCGCCGTAATCGTATTTAACAAGAACGTAATTTACTACAAACCTTGCCCCGTGGAATCGTGGGTCGGCCGGCGACTCGAGATATTCAATAGTCTGTATGTCCGTGGAGCGCAGCATTTCTACCTCTGCTTGTGTGGCCGGCTGCATGTCGATAAAAAGCTCTACGCTCATACCTGAGGCGGTGGTGACACTCTTGGACATGGGGTCGACATATAAATCGGCGAGTGCCATCGTACGGATCAGTTCGATACCTCCGTGAGAAATTTTTTTCTCCTTTTTAGTAGGTATGAAAGTCGTTTTGTTCTCTTCGATGTATCGGGTGCGACCTTCAACTTTAAGTTCTGCGAGTTCAGTGGCTTCGCCGGTCTTCGGCAACAGTTTCTCGGGTACATACACATTAAAAACTTCTTCACGCGGTAAGGATACAGGTTCACCGTAGTGTACATCTCCTATCTTGTATATTACAGCAAATATCCCTTCAGTCGGCACTTCATTAATTATAAAAGTGCTGTCGGGCTGTAGTTCTGAGGTACCATAAACGCTCCTGCCGTCTTCTGAGCCAAGAATCGGCTTAAACTCGGTAAGGAGCTTATCGGTCCCTTTTAATATCATTCGTACTTTCAGCTCGTAAGCCGAAACACAAAGTGTGATATTAAGCATGCCAAAAAACAATATAAATCTAAGTACTATGCCCTTTAAGTCTTTCATTCACTGTTTTGTTTTTTATGTTTACAATTAGTAAATCCAGTCATCGTACTGAGATGCCATATCCTGGCTACGAGCCTGCGCCGCACTGCATCACTTCCTGCTGGCGTATGAGTCTGAATCTCATCAGTCGGTTGTGTTAAGCAACCCTGATTCGGCGCCCTGTACCGGGCCGAGTTTTTCGCCCTGCTGCACTTTCTTGCCGTAAGAGAACGAATATCTTACCGAAAGACCGAACTGGCGGTGATACGAAGAGCTGTAGGTTTCCGACCACGAGCTGTAGGGGCCGATGTCGGTGAGCATGGAAGTGCTGCGATAGTTGCCTACCGATGGGTTAAATGCAAAAGCTTCGATGTTCCAGTTGCCATTGCCCCAGCCCGCCAATATGGTGTAGTAGTCACGGACTTTTGTCCTGCTGCCGATGCCTATCATTGTGCTGCGTGAATTATAGCTGGCTCTGAAATAGAACTGGTTCAGGATATAGGTGGCTTGCCCGAAATAGTTCAGATAAGTACCTTTGTAATATGCCAGAGTGCGATTCAGTTGAGTGCTGCCTCTTACGCCTACATTGAGGCGGAGATTGGAGTTGAAACATTTGAACATCATATTCACGCCATAGTTGTTTGCGGCACAGAAACCGTTGTTGACAAATCTCTGCACCATTACGGGTCTGCCCTGAAATTCTCCGGGTTTGTAGTCGCTTACTATTATATTCGACAAACGTGTGAAAGTCCAAAATGCCGAGATAGCGTATTGCGAAGTCGGATTGTAGTTGTATGATAATCCGGCTGTGAAATATTTGCCCTGTTCCAGATAAGGATTACCCTGCACGGCGTCGATATTGTTTTTCAGCAATAACTGATCCGATTTATTGTTTGTAGGCAGTCCGGTAGGCGTATAGTTTGAGGATAATTGTATACTGCTCCGGCGGTTGAAGTTATAGCCGGCATTTATATAGTATTCAGGCGCAACATTGTTATACGCCACTCCGTCGACAGTCTGGTGAGAATATCTTATTCCTGCATTTGCATATAGCCATAGACGACCGAAATTCAGGTTGGCATACAGGTCGGAAAGGCCTCCTGAATATGCGCTGTGCGACTTTGTTGCGGTCGTGCCTGAATATGTCATTGAATTGCCGTTCTGTCCTATTATCAAGCGGATGCCGACTTGCTGCCTGCCAAGCTGTTTGCCCGCTTGGGCAAGAACTTGGTATATCCAGGCTTTGTCGTGCGAATTGTTTATAATCTCTGTGTTTTCGATGTAGCGGGAAGCATTTTTGTACTTGGAGTAAGATGCCGAAGGCGCAACCGAAAGCGAAAACTGATTAGGCAGATTGAAAAAATAATTGCCGTTCCACGACAGGCTTAAATCGCTGTTATGGGTGTATTGCATATTCTCTTCAACAGGATATACTTGCGGATTATAACTTACCAGACCGTGAAGTCTGTTGCCGGGCGTGTTCTGGCCCGAGAGGCCCACGGTATTCACAATACTCAGCTTTTCGCTCTGGTCTGTAGCCCGCATCGAGCCGTAGCCTTTGCGATTGCTCTTGTAGCCGCCGTCGTTGGTGGTGCGCTTTTCGAGTGTGAAATCCGGAAACTCATACCTGTTCACTTCTTCACGCCCGTAATGCGAGTCGGTCAAATATGAAAAGCCTCCGCTCAGGTCATAAAGCATCTTACCTGTGGTATTGCGGGTATATACGTTGTAAGAGCCCTGGTTTTGTATAAAACGCTGCTGACCGTCCACAACCGTATAACCGCCGTATTTATATTTCACCATTAAGTACATGACAAAAATTTGAAAACATCGAATTTTGGGGTATAAGTCGGAC
>ERZ777305.1214-NODE-1214-length-33085-cov-6.913594_pt1 | contig 33085 bp, 37 predicted proteins | sample MGYA00374965_ERZ777305 | MGnify/ENA primary metagenome ERZ777305 (study PRJEB29328, sample SAMD00013331) | mouse gut metagenome | study: EMG produced TPA metagenomics assembly of the Metagenome analysis of fecal microbiota from mouse which was promoted... | reverse complement strand
TCTACCCTAACAGGCAGCCTCTACCCTATTGGGCTGACACAGCCGCAGCGAAACGCAAGTTTCGCCCGTCCACGGGACGTGGGGCCTGCCCGGCCCGAGGGCAGTTCCGTCCGGTTAGGGTAAAGGCGGCCATCTCGGAGTGCCCGAAGGCACCGCGCGCCACGCCTTAAAAGGGAAATCGTCAAAATGTGCCGGCACGTTTTGACAAGATTTCCCAAGGCGCGCGGACACAACCCCAAGGCAGAAACCCTGTGGCTCGAAGAGCCGCGCGGGCCGGACGCCTCCCCATCGGGAGGCCCGCAACACGCCGCTCACGCGTCGAAAATTGCGGTCACTCCCGGGCACCGGCCCGCTTCCGGTCAACCCAAATACAACCCAAACCATCTGTTGGGTTCGGGCTACTCGCTCTCCGCCCCGTGTCCGCCCCACTGCGGCTCCGCTATCGCTCCGCCACATTTTCCCGTCGCCCGCTGGGATTTCATCTCGATTTTGCTCGTCGCAAAACGAGTGAAATCCCTTTTTACGCGGGCGGGCGACGGAAACGAGTTTTGTCCGCGCGCCGGGGCGATTCATTCTATTTCGGCTCACGCCGAAACAGTTGAATCGCCTCTTTTGGCAGCGGCGCGCGTCGAGCTTCGACTGGCCTCGGGCCGGCCGGGCCCCGCGTGCCTGCGGTGGGCAATTGGCTGAGTCGGCCCAATGTTCGCTGTCCGCGCGCTGACATAACCAGACTATCACAATATCCCTCTAAAATGAGCATCGGGGCTCCGGAATCTCCAGAGCCCCGATGAATGATCAGATCATTTCGACGTTGCATCAAAACTGCATCGAAAATCTACCAGCTCGCTTTCTTCACGCCCGGCAGCAGGCCTGCGGATGCCATTTCGCGGAACTGGATTCGGCTAATCCCAAACTGCCGCATGTACCCCTTCGGCCGCCCCGTGAGCTGACAACGGTTGTGCAGCCGGATCGGGTTGGAATTTTTCGGCAATTTGGCCAGCCCTGCATAATCTCCCGCTTCTTTCAGTGCGGTGCGCTTGGCGGCATATCGTGCCACGAGCTTGGCCCGTTTCACTTCGCGGGCTTTCATCGATTCTTTTGCCATGGCTTAGTTCTTTTTTGCGTTTTTAAAAGGAAGGCCGAACTGTTTGAGCAGCGCATAAGCCTCCGTATCATTTCCCGCCGTGGTCACGAAGGTGATTTCGACGCCGAAAATCTTGGTGATTTTGTCGATGTCGATTTCCGGGAAAATGATGTGTTCCTGCACGCCCAGGGTATAGTTCCCCTGACCGTCGAATTTGTCGTTGATCCCTTTGAAGTCGCGGATACGCGGCAAAGAGACTGCGATCAACCGTTCCAAGAATTCGTACATCCGTTCCCGGCGCAAGGTAACGCGCACCCCGATCGGCATCTGCTTACGGAGTTTGAAGTTCGAGATGTCCTTCTTCGAACGGGTCTGTACGGCGTGCTGTCCGGCAATCGTCGAGAGTTCGTTCTGAGCGACTTCGACGAGCTTTTTGTCTGCAACGGCCGCTCCGATCCCCTGGTTGATGACGATCTTTTCGAGTTTCGGCACCTGCATGATGCTTTTGTAGCCGAACTCTTTCATCAAAGCGGGAGCGATCTCCTCTTTGTATTTGGTTTTGAGTGAAGGTACGTATGCCATTATTTGATCTCCTCGCCTGATTTGACGGCCACGCGGACCAGTTTGCCTTTATCGTTGAGTTTTCGGCCCACCCGGGTCGGTTTCCCTGATTTCGGGTCGAGCGGTTGCAGGTTGCTGATGTGGATCGGGGCTTCCCGTTTCACGATCCCGCCCTGAGGATTTGCGGCGTTGGGTTTGGTGTGTTTGCTCACCAGGTTGACGCCTTCGACGATGGCGCGCTGCTTTTCGACGAGCACTTCGAGCACTTTACCCTGCTGCCCTTTGTTGTCGCCGGCATTGACGTACACCGTGTCCCCTTTTTTGATATGGAGTTTCGTAGACATTTCGGTTAGTTTGTTAAAGTTACAGCACTTCCGGCGCCAGGGAGATGATTTTCATGTTGGCATCGCGGAGCTCTCTGGCAACCGGCCCGAAGATACGGGTACCGCGCATTTCGCCGGCGTTGTTGAGCAGCACGACGGCGTTGTCGTCGAACCGGATGTACGATCCGTCGGGCCGTCTGATCTCCTTTTTGGTTCTCACCACAACGGCTTTCGAAACGGCGCCTTTCTTGATGTCCCCACCCGGGGTGGCGCTTTTGACGCTGACGACGATTTTGTCCCCGATCGACGCGTAGCGCCGTCCGGTACCGCCAAGTACCCGGATACAGAGGACTTCCTTGGCTCCGCTGTTATCGGCTACGGAGAGCCGGCTTTCTTGTTGTATCATGGTTACTTAGCTCTTTCGATGATTTCTACTAATCTCCACCGTTTGCTTTTGCTGAGGGGGCGGGTCTCCATAATCCGGACGGTATCTCCCTCGCCGCAGTCGTTGGTTTCGTCGTGTGCCACGAATTTGGTGGTTTTATTGACGAATTTACCGTAGATCGGGTGTTTCACTTTCCGTTTGACAGCAACAACGATCGATTTGTCCATTTTGTTGCTGACGACCACCCCGGTTCTCTCTTTTCTAAGGTTTCTTTCTTCCATGGCCTCTACTTGTTAATAGTGGTGGTTTGTTTTTCGCGCAGGATGGTCAGCAGACGTGCGATATCGCGGCGCATATTTTTGATGGTGGTCGAGTTTTCGGCCGGCGAAACGGCGTGGTTCATTTTGGCACGCAGCAAGTTGGCCTTTTCGGTCTCTACCCGTTCGACGATTTCGCCCGCTGTCAGTTCACGTATTTCAGATGTTTTCATGTCTTCGTGTTAGATAGAGGTTTCGGTATAGTCGCGACGGATGATGAACTTGGTGGTGATGGGGAGTTTCTGAGCCCCGAGGCGCAACGCTTCCTGGGCTACTTCCAAAGGCACCCCTTCGGCTTCGAACAAGATGCGGCCCGGAGTAACCGGCGCCACGAATCCTTCGGGCGAACCTTTCCCCTTACCCATACGCACTTCGGCGGGTTTTTTGGTAATGGGTTTGTCCGGGAAGATCCGAATCCACACCTGTCCTTCACGTTTCATTTGTCGCACGATAGCCTGACGAGCGGCCTCGATCTGACGTCCGGTGATCCAGGCCGATTCCAGGGCCTTGATCCCGAACGATCCGAATGACAGTTCAGCTCCTCTCTGTGCCAGACCTTTCATGCGGCCTTTCTGCATTCTGCGAAATTTCGTCTTTTTCGGTTGTAACATGGTTGGTTCCTTTTATTACGTCTGACGACAGATTTACTGATTATTGGAGTTGCGTCCTCCTCTGCGGTCGTCGCGTCCCCCGCGGCGTGCCCCGCGACGGTCGTCACGTCCTCCTCTGCGGTCGTCGCGTCCGCCACGACGGTCGTCGCCGCCGCGTCCTGCTGCCGATGCGCTCATCCCTACGATCGGAGACAAATCGCGTTTGGCATACACTTCGCCGTTGCAGATCCATACTTTAACCCCCAGCAAGCCGACCTTGGTCAAAGCTTCTGCGAGGTTGTAGTCGATATCTGCGCGGAAAGTATGCAGCGGAATTCGTCCTTCCTTGTACGATTCGCTGCGTGCCATTTCAGCACCACCGACACGCCCCGAGATCTGGATCTTAATCCCCTCTGCGCCCATCCGCATGGTCGATGCAATGGTGGTCTTGATCGCTCTCCGATACGAGATACGCCCTTCGACCTGACGTGCGATATTGTTCGATACAATCACCGCATCCAGCTCCGGCCGTTTCACTTCGAAGATATTGATCTGCACGTCCTTGCCGGTCAGTTTGCGCAGTTCTTCCTTCAACTTGTCCACTTCGGCACCGCCTTTCCCGATGATGATCCCGGGCCGCGAGGTGCTGATGGTAACGGTCACCAGCTTCAAGGTCCGTTCGATCACGATTTTCGAGACGCTGGCCTTGGCCAACCGCGCTCCGAGGTATTTACGAATTTTGGCGTCTTCGACGAGTTTTGCCGGGAATTCCTTGCCGCCATACCATGACGAGTCCCAACCCCGAATGATGCCCAGCCGATTGGCGATCGGATTTACTTTCTGTCCCATCTTAGTTTGCTGCGTTTTCAGGTTTCACATCGGCAGCCGCCTTGGCAGTGGTTTTGGCAGCGGTCGTTTTCTTGGCCGTAGTCGTCGCTTTTTTGGTGTCAGCGGCGGTCGTTTTCTTAGCAGCCGGTTTGGTTTCGGTCGCCGGCGCAGCAGGCGCAGCCGCTTCCTTAACGGCAGGAGCGGTGATTTCCATCCGATCGACGATGATGGTCACGTGGTTGGAGCGTTTCCGGATCCGGTGTGCACGCCCCTGCGGAGCCGGCTGAATCCGTTTGAGCTGCCGTCCGCCGTCGACGAAGATGGTCTTGACGCACAGCGGGGTCTCTTCCAGTGAAACGCCCTGGTTCTTGGCTTCCCAGTTGGCGATGGCCGACCGGAGGAGTTTTTCGAGACGTACCGATGCCTCTTTCTTGGAATACCGCAGCATCCCCAAGGCGCGATTGATTTCCACGCCGCGGATCATATCGGCCACGAGTCTCATTTTGCGCGGAGAGGTCGGGCATTCGCGCAGCGAGGCGATTGCGGTCGAGCGTTTTTCCGCTTTGAGCTTTTCGGCTCTTAATCTTTTTCTTGCACCCATAACAGGTATACGGAATTACTTTTTAACACTATTTTTTCTTGTTGCCTCCGTGACCGCGGAAGCTGCGGGTCGGGGCGAATTCGCCCAATTTGTGTCCCACCATGTTTTCGGTCACATACACGGGAATAAACTTATTCCCGTTGTGCACCGCCAGGGTGTGTCCCACGAAATCCGGCGAGATCATGCTCGCGCGCGACCAGGTCTTGATAACCGATTTTTTGCCGCTATCGTTCATGGCAAGGATCTTGCCTTCGAGTTTCGGTTCGATATACGGTCCTTTTTTCAGTGAACGGCTCATTTACGCTGTCTTGATTAGATTATTTATTCCTCCGTGAAACGATGAACTTGGAAGTCGTCTTCTTGGGGTTGCGGGTTTTGTAGCCCTTGGCCAGCACGCCCGTACGCGAGCGCGGGTGTCCCCCGGAAGCACGTCCTTCACCCCCACCCATCGGGTGGTCGACGGGGTTCATCACGACGCCGCGGTTGCGCGGACGCCGCCCGAGCCAGCGCTTGCGCCCTGCCTTGCCGCTCTGTTCGAGGCTGTGGTCCGGATTGGACACGGTCCCGATCGTAGCCCGGCAGGTGGTGAGCACCATACGGGTTTCCCCTGAAGGAAGTTTAATAATAGCGTACTTCCCCTCGCGGGCAAGCAGCTGAGCGTAAGTCCCTGCAGACCGCGCCATCGCAGCGCCCCTGCCGGGTGTGAGTTCGATGCAGTGCACAACGGTACCAAGAGGAATTTCCGAAAGGAATAGTGTGTTGCCCACTTCAGGTGCGACGCCCGCTCCGCTGGCGATCTTCTGCCCGACGGTCAGGCCCACCGGCGCAACGATGTATCGTTTTTCGCCGTCGGCATAGACCACGAGGGCAATCCGCGCGCTGCGGTTCGGGTCGTATTCGATGGTTTTGACCGTAGCGGTCATGCCATCTTTGTTGCGCATGAAGTCGATGATGCGGTACTGACGTTTGTGTCCACCACCGATGTAGCGCATGGTCATTTTCCCGGTGTTGTTCCGCCCTCCTGAGGATTTGAGGGGGGTTACCAGTGATTTTTCCGGGGTCGAAGTCGTAATATCGTCAAAGGTGCCGATAACTTTATGTCTCTGACCCGGGGTCATCGGTTTGAATTTTCTAACTGCCATCGTCTTTTAGATATTACTGTAAAAATCGATTTTGTCTTCTCCCCCGAGGGTGACGATCGCCTTTTTGTAGCGGTTCTGACGCCCTTCGAGCATTCCTGCCTTGGTGTAGCGGCTCTTGCGTTTGCCGTCGTAGTTACAGGTGTTGACATCGGTCACCACGACGCCGTACATAGCTTCCACCGCAGCCTTGATCTGGAGCTTGTTGGCCCGCGGATCCACAATAAAACCGTAGCGGTTCAGTTTTTCGCCCTGAGCCGTCATTTTCTCGGTCAATATCGGCTTAATCAAAATTTCCATGATCTTTCTTTAAAAGATGGTCTCTTCGTTACTGGATTCCACAAACCTGCTGCATGGCAGCCACAGCTCCCTCCCCGCCGATGAGCAGGTGCGCTGCGTTCATCACGTCGTAGGTATTGAGGTTCTGCGCCTGAATCACCTTTACGTTCGGCAGGTTCCGCGCGGCGAGGATCACGCCGGCGTTGTCCATATCGCCGCACAGAATAACCAGGGTCTTCTTGTCGGCAACGCCCAGGTTCTTGGCCGCTGCGATGAATTCCTTGGTTTTGGGCTGCATTTCGAAGCTGTCGACCACGGTGATGGCCGCGTTCTTCGCTTTGTAGGTCAGCGCGCTGCGCCGGGCGAGCTGTTTGAGTTTCTTGTTGAGTTTGAAGCGGTAGTCGCGCGGCACAGGCCCGAATACACGACCGCCTCCGACAAACAGCGGCGACAGGATCGACCCGCTCCGAGCTCCGCCCGTCCCTTTCTGTTTCTTGAGTTTCCGGGTAGAGCCGGCCACTTCGTTCCGTTGTTTCGATTTGTGAGTTCCCTGACGCTGGTCGGCGAGGTACTGCTTCACATCGAGGTAGATGGCGTGATCGTTGGGCTGTTCGAGCGCGAATACGGCGTCGTTCAAGGTCACTTTCTTCCCGGTCTCTTTACCGGCGATATCGAGTATGTTGAGTTCCATAACTTAAATCTCCTCCCCTTGAATGGTTAGCCTTCGATTAACAAATAAGAGCCTTTAGCCCCCGGAATGGAACCTTTCACAAGGATGAGGTTGTTTTCCGGAATCACTTTGAGCACTTTCAGATTGAGCACTTTGACCTGCTCGCCGCCAGTCCGCCCCGGCATGCGTTTGCCCTTGAAGACCCGCGACGGATAGGACGATGCACCCAGCGACCCCACGTGCCGCTGCCGGTTGTGCTGACCGTGGGTCTGTCCGCCGACACCGCCGAAGCCGTGCCGTTTAACAACCCCCTGGAAGCCTTTCCCTTTGGAGATTCCGGTCACATCGACCCATTCGCCTTCGACAATCACGTCCACGCCCACGGTGTCGCCCAGATTCGGCATCGTTTCGAACGATTTGAATTCGGCGATTTTCCGCTTCGGGGTCGTCCCTGCCTTGGCGAAGTGGCCCATCATCGGTTTGCTGGTGTGCTTTTCCTTTTTGTCGTCATAGGCAAGCTGCACTGCGGCATAGCCGTCCTTTTCGACGGTCTTGACTTGCGTAACCACACACGGACCAGCTTCGATCACAGTGCATGGGATATTTTTCCCCTCGGCACTGAAAACGGATGTCATTCCGATTTTTTTCCCAATTAGTCCTGACATTTTGTTTGGTAATGGTTTGTAAAATGGTCTGTGCCTTTTCAACTCGCTCCAGCGGCAGGAGTCTCGAAATCAATCGCTTACCTGCATAAAGAGAGCAAAGGCGACTGCAAAGATAGGGGTTTTCGGTTGATTATCAAATTTTTCTGTGGATTTTTTCGGCTGCGGAGCGTTCATTTTCAACGGAGAAGGGGGCAAAGAGGGAACAAAGAACCCCGCCCTTTTTCATTCGGGGCGGGGTTCTCTGTCGTATGGGTTGAATCGCGGCGGAATCAATCGGGCAGGGTGAAGGTGCAGAGCTGATGTTCCGAATTCGGGTCGGCTGCAATGACCGTCCGCCCATCCGGCAGCACGTCGAAGGTCGAGATATAACGTTCGAGCTCGTAAATACGTTCCAGTTGACCTGTATTCAGATCATAAACCCGAAAATAACGACCCCCGGACGGCGCATTACCTCCTTCCTCAAAGATACGATCGACTTCTTTCATGGAGACTCCGGAATAAATGGCATATATTTTATCTTCGGCAATCCGCACTTCTATAAAACCATTTACCTCCCCCACAAATCCCTCAGGACTAATAACCGGTGCTCCATCCGAACCGACAACCACTACCTTTTGCACTGTATCGGCAGGGTGACAGATTTCGAGCACTTCGCCCAAACGCGCGGCCAGAACCAGCCACCCACCCCGAAAGGCTATCCGAGACTGCCAAAGATACGGCATCAATGCCGGCTCCGTTTCATTCGTTTTAGAACCCTCCGGCAATGCGTATTGTACGCGTAAAATATGACCGGATGTATCACAGAGTTGCACTCTTCGATCTACCCCTGCACTCTGCAATACAACGGTATCTCCATTCGCTTTGGCAAATGCCAATGACGGTGAGACTTCATTCGGATATTCCACTATACGCAACGGCCGCCGCGCACCTTGTTTCAGACTGTCCAGCGCGTATATCGCCATCTTCGGCTCGCGACTGGCCATGACATACAAGTAGCGATTGTCCAAATCGAAGCCACCGAGTCCCAACAACTCTTCCGGCCCTTTTCCTTTGGGCATGAACTCGCAAATCGGCTCCAAAGAAGGATATTTCACGGCAAGCATCATCGAGGGACTTTTTATATCCCAGATATACAAAACCGAATCCCGCACAAGTACCTGGCGCACATGCCCCAGAAAGAGACTTTCCGGCGTTTTAAGCGAATCGACTTGAATTTTGTCTGTTTCAATTTGATCTACAACAGTCTGTTTACCTCCACATGCCACCAAGAGCAAGCCTATACCACTCATCGAAAAAAGATGTTTCCAAAAGTTCATTTCTGTCAATTCGGCCCAATATACAAGCATTTATCATCATAATACAGAACACCCCATCACTCTTCCGGCAGGGTGAAGGTGCAAAGCTGGTATTCCGCAGTCGGATCGCCGGCAACCACCGTCCGACCGTCGGACAGTATATCAAAACTGTGGAGCGGACGATCCAGCATATAGCTCTTCAGCCAGTTCCCGTCCAAGTCGAAGACGCGCAGGGTACTCCCCTTGACGCCGGACGAGTCGGGCTCGTCCGAATCCTTGAATCGTTCGGCCCGATACATGGCATAAATCCGGTCGCCTACGATTTTCAAGGCCTGGTATCCACTCTTCACACCGAAAACGATCGAATTTCCATCACATTCCACCTCCGGCGGCCCGTCCGGCCCGCGGACAATGCGGTTCAGCGAGGAGTCGCGCAGGTTATATATCTCCAGCACATCTCCCAACTTAGTCCCGAGCACGACCGTCTCGCCGGATGCAGCTGCAACTGCTTGCCAAAGCGTCGCAAGCATTTCCCGTCCGTAATCGGCCACTTGCTCCAGATCTTCAGGACGATACGGAATCGAATAATAGGTTCCGGTGACATTCCCGAGACTGTCGATCCGTATGACCCGCCCAACGGCCGGATCGCCATAAAACCGGGTGAGCACAAACCCGGAGTCCAGTTTCTGGAAACCCGAGGCATAGCTACACGGCCCCTCCGGATAGGGAATTATCCGCGCCGGCAGCCGCTCGCCGCGCACCAAATCGGCCAGTCCATAGACGAACATTCGGGGCGGCCATCCCACGAACACCCGCACGCTGTCGCCATCGACGACATAGCCGGACATGCCGAGCGTTTCGTTAGGCCCCTTGCCCCGGTTGACGAACCGACACAGCGGCCGCAATGCCGGATAACTATAGAGCTGCACAAGCGCCTCGGCCTGATTGGCGTGCCCGTAATCGACCAGAAAGAGCAGGGAGTCCCGCACGGTTATCGAACCAACGTATCCGAGCATCAGGGTGTCGCCGGGCAACGAATCCACATGCACGGCCACCTCGGGCACCTCCCGATCCGCAGAAGATGTCCCTCCGCCGCACGAGGCAAAACCGCACAGCAAAGCTACCGCACAGCCCAAAGCGATTCTATTTTTGTTCATAGCAACAAATGTTTCCCATAACAAATTTAACCGATTTTTCAGACAATTATCCTCTCCCCTCCCCCCCAAAAAAACTCGGAAGCGTCTCCCCTCGCGCAATGCAAGGAGAGACGCTTCCGAACAACATGTAGACGAATTTATAGATGCGAAAAATCCTCAGACTTTAATCTCAACTTCTACCCCGCTCGGGAGTTCGAGTTTCATCAAGGCGTCGATGGTCTTGGAGGTCGAGCTGTAGATGTCCAGAATCCGCTTAAAGGTGGAGAGCTGGAACTGTTCGCGCGACTTCTTGTTGACGAAGGTCGACCGGTTGATGGTGAAGATCTTCTTGTTGGTCGGCAGCGGAATCGGGCCGCTGACCACAGCACCGGTCGATTTCACCGTCTTGACGATCTTTTCGGCGGATTTGTCCACCAGATTGTGATCGTACGATTTGAGTTTTATTCTGATTTTCTGGCTCATTATTCGTCTTCGTTTTTGAATTTACCACTTGCTTTTTCGATGATCTCCTTGGAGACGTTGTTCGGCACGGCTTCGAAGTGCGAGAATTCCATCGAGCTGGTCGCCCGGCCCGACGAAATGGTACGCAGCACGGTCACATAGCCGAACATCTCTGCCAGCGGCACTTTCGCCTTGACCACGCGGGCATTCCCTTTCGTCTCCATCCCGGAGATCTGTCCGCGCCGTTTATTGAGGTCGCCGATGATGTCCCCCATGTTTTCTTCCGGGGTCACTACTTCGACGGCCATGATCGGCTCCATAATCACCGGATTGGCTTTGATGGCTGCGTGCCGGAACCCGTTCCGGGCGCAGATTTCGAACGACAGGGCATCCGAGTCGACCGGGTGGAACGAACCGTCTTTCAAGGTCACCTTCATGGCGTCGATCGGATAGCCGGCCAAGGCGCCGTTTTCCATCGCCGAAGCGAACCCTTTCTGTACAGCCGGGATAAATTCCTTCGGAATGTTCCCCCCTTTGACCACGTCCTCGAATTCCAGCCCGGTGGTTTCCTTGCTCGAAGCCGGCCCGATTTCGAAGATGATGTCGGCGAACTTACCGCGCCCCCCGGTCTGTTTCTTGAACACTTCGCGGTGTTCGTACGTCCCGGTCAAGGCTTCCTTGTAGTTCACCTGCGGTGCGCCCTGGTTGATTTCGACGCCGAATTCGCGTTTCAAGCGGTCGACGATAATTTCGAGGTGGAGTTCACCCATCCCCGAGATGACGGTCTGTCCGGAGTCTTCATCCGTCTTAACCGTAAAGGTCGGGTCTTCTTCAGCCAGTTTCCCGAGCCCTACCCCGAGCTTATCGAGGTCTTTCTGGGTCTTCGGTTCGATGGCGAGCCCGATCACCGGTTCCGGGAAGGTCATGGATTCGAGCACGATCGGATGATTTTCGTCGCACAAGGTATCCCCGGTACGCACGTCCTTGAACCCGACAGCCGCAGCGATATCCCCGGCACCGACGAATTCGATCGGGTTCTGCTTATTGGCGTGCATCTGGTAGATACGCGAGATGCGTTCCTTCTTCCCCGAACGGGAGTTGAAGGTATACGAGCCTGCATCCAGTTTCCCCGAGTAAACGCGGATAAATCCGAGGCGTCCCACGAACGGGTCGGTTGCAATCTTAAAGGCCAAGGCGCAGAACGGGTCCGATTCAGACGGATGGCGTTTGGTCTCTTCGTCCGTCCGCGGGTCGGTACCTACGATCGCTTCCACGTCGAGCGGCGACGGCAGGTATGCGACGATCGAGTCCAGCAAGAGCTGCACCCCCTTGTTCTTGAACGACGAACCGCAGAGCATCGGCACCACCGACATATTGATGGTAGCTTTCCGCAGCGCGACGATGATTTCGTCCGGCGTAATGGCATCCGGATCCTCGAAGAATTTCTCCATCAAGGCATCGTCCGACGCAGCCACCTCTTCGATCAACTTGGCCCGTGCCGCAGCGACCTCTTCTTTCATATTGTCCGGCACCTCTTCGATGTGGTAGTTGTCCCGGACGGTCTTATCGTCGAAGTAGACGTAAGCCCGGTTGTATACCAGGTCGATCACCCCCGCGAACTTGTCTTCGGTACCGATCGGCAGCACTACCGGCACGGCATTCGCCCCGAGCCGTTCGTGCACCTGTGCGCAAACGCTGGAGAAATCGGCGCCCGTCCGGTCCATCTTGTTGACGTAACCGATCCGCGGCACTCCGTATTTATCCGCCTGGCGCCACACGGTCTCAGACTGAGGCTCCACGCCGCCCACCGCGCAGAACGTGGCCACCGCTCCGTCGAGAACGCGCAACGAGCGTTCCACTTCGACGGTAAAGTCCACGTGCCCCGGGGTGTCGATAATGTTGATCTGGTAGGTATTGTCTTTGTAGTTCCAGAAAGCGGTGGTAGCAGCCGAGGTAATGGTAATCCCGCGTTCCTGCTCCTGCGCCATCCAGTCCATGGTCGCACTCCCTTCGTGCGTTTCTCCGATTTTGTGTGTTTTCCCGGTGTAGAACAGGATCCGTTCGGTCGTGGTAGTCTTGCCCGCGTCGATGTGGGCCATGATACCGATATTCCTGGTGAATTTAAGGTCTCTTGCCATAAATTATTGTCCCTGTAATAGTTCCGGTTAGAATCTGAAGTGTGCGAACGCCTTATTGGCTTCCGCCATCCGGTGCATCTCTTCCTTGCGTTTGAATGCGCCGCCTTCTTCATTATATGCCGCCATGATCTCAGCGGCGAGTTTTTCTGCCATCGACCGGCCGGCGCGTTTGCGCGCGAACTGCAGCATGTGGCGGATACTGATGGCCACTTTGCGTTCCGGTCGTACTTCCATCGGTACCTGGAAGGTAGCCCCGCCGACACGCCGAGATTTGACTTCGACCTGCGGGGTGATGTTTTCGAGCGCTTTTTTCCAAATTTCCAAAGGAGCCTTTTCCGTGTCCTTCATCTTCTCGCCTACGATATCTATGGCGTCATAGAAAATACCGTATGCAATACTCTTCTTACCGTCTAACATCAGGCTGTTGACGAACCGCGTTACCTGGGTGTCGCCGAACTTGGGGTCAGGAAGTAGAATTCGCTTTTTAGGCTTCGCTTTTCTCATTTTTCTTTTTGTTTCGCCGCGCAGCGCGATCGGTTTCCGCGGAGGATTCCGGCCGGAGACCGGCGGCTGATGAAATTAGTTTGGTTGTGTGTGTCTGTTCTTATTGAACGGAGAACGGACTATTTCTTAGCCGCTCCCGCTTTCGGGCGTTTGGTTCCGTATTTCGAACGGCGCTGGTTCCGCCCGTCCACGCCGGCCGCATCGAGCGTACCGCGGACGAGGTGATAACGCACCCCCGGCAGGTCTTTCACACGACCGCCGCGCACGAGCACGATGGAGTGTTCCTGCAGGTTGTGTCCTTCGCCCGGGATGTAGGCATTGACCTCTTTCCCGTTGGTCAACCGCACACGGGCGACTTTACGCATCGCCGAGTTCGGTTTCTTCGGCGTGGTGGTGTAGACACGCACGCACACGCCGCGACGCTGCGGACAAGCTTCCAAAGCCGGAGCTTTGCTCTTGAACGCCACGTCTTTCCTTCCTTTACGTACTAACTGTTGGATAGTTGGCATTTTGTCGTTTCTCTTTGTTTTTTAAAAAATTACACAAAATCGGTCTGCAAAGATACGCACTGTTTTTTGATTTTCAATACTTTCTTAGAGATTTCCCGCAAGATTTTTCGGACGACCGTTCCTCCGGACAGGGAAAAAGAGTCCGGCAACGGGCATATTCCGTCCGAAAAAATGCTTCGACCAACAAAAAGCCGTAGCTTTGCAGCTGTTTAACTCACCTTATCCAAAATCTTATGAAAAAATTCGATTTTCGCCGGTGGTTCCTGCTCCTGTGCACGGGACTCTTCTCTGTCCTGACATTCGCCGGTTGCACCGACGACAAAGAACAGGATTATCTCTACTCGATCGGCATCAACCAGTACCAGTATACCAGCATCGGGTCCGGAGCCGGAATGCTGGAACCGCTGACCTACCTGAGTTCGCTGAACATTGCGGAAAACTTCACGGTCACGAGCGAAAGCCGGGAAGAGGCCGACGCAGAGGCCGTCGCGCGATTCAATCAGGAGATGGGAAAAATCGACGCGGAACGGATCAGCGCTTTCGAGCCTATATTTATCGAATACGCATTGACTTCGATCGACGGCAGCACGATCGCCACCCGATCATTCGGCACCAAGGAATAGGCCGGTTCCCAACCGTCCGACAGCATCGCTCCCGTACCGGATACCGGTACGGGAGCGATTCGTTTCCGGATGATTCTTCCGCGGACTATTTTTCACCCCTTCCGCGGTAGATGACGGCCATCTCGCACACGGCGCACCGAAATTCGAGTTCCAGCCGCACGCCGTTGTTCTCCAGAAAGAGCCGCCGCCCCCGCTCCTCGGGATGCTCCCGCAGGCAGAGCCCCAGCTCGCGCCGGATGCAGTAGGGCGTCCGCATCACTTCGCGTCCCTCGAGCACCGGTTCCGACTGTGCCTCCAGCGCCTTTTCCACCGCCTCGAATCCCGCCTCGCGATAGAACCGCTCGGCCACGGCGTTGGCGATATTGGCCCGGAAATCCCGTTCGAGCCCCGGCGGCACGACCGGCGGGGTCGCAGGCCGCACGTAAGGTTCCGGCCGCCGGTAAGCCTCCGTCCGGGCCGCCAGAAGCGCTGCGAGCAGCTCCCGCCGCAAGGCGTTCAGCCCGGCGGCGGGAACGAACGGCAGCCCACCCTCCCGCGCCACCTCCACGCCGGAGATTTCGAAGATCGTCCCGCCCCCTTTCGAAAAGGCCTGCCGGATATTCCGCTCCGCCAGCTCCCGGTTCGCTGCCGGCTCGTACCCTTCCGGCAGCGAAACGGCCGCAGAAATTCCCGTCTCGTCCCGGGCCGACACCACCGGAGGCGCGAACCGGACAACAGTCGCCAGCCGCCGCACGGCCGAAGGACGAAACGACCGGTCGAGGTTCCGGAAGAGCTCCGTCCCCGGCGGCAGAGCGACCGCCTTGTTCAGCACGAGCCGGTTTCCCTCGGCCCGGTTCACCGAACACCCCTCCAACAGCCCGACAGGAGTCCGGAAACAGAGCCCGTCTCCGTTGTGAATCGCCACGTCCGGCCTCAACTTCACGGTCAGCACGGCGCCGTCGCTTCGGGAGACCGCACCGACCGGCTCGCCCATCGACCGGGTCTCGGGAGCCGCTACGCCAGCCCGTTTGCCATCGAAAAACCAAGTGGTGAATCCCCGCGAGAAGCTCTTTTCGGGATTGGGATCGAAATCGCACGTCACGCACCCCGCCGACACGCGCTCCACCCCCAGTGCCTCCAGCCGGCGGTGGTAATAAGCGGTATTATTGACCACATAGTCGGCCTCTTTGAGCCGCCCTTCGATTTTGAGTGAACAGACGCCGGCTCCGACCAGTTCGTCGAGCCGCCCGCCGAGGTTCAGGTCGCGCACCGAGAGCAACGCCCGGTCGCGCACGAGCCGTTCGCCCCGATCGTCATACAAGTCGTATCGCGCGCGACACGGTTGGGCACAGCCGCCCCGGTTGCCTCCCCGACCGCACAAGGCGTGCCCCAGATAGCACTGTCCGCTGTACGAAACGCAGACGGCTCCGTGCACGAAGGCCTCCAGCTCGACCTCGTCGGGCAGAGCGGCCCGGATGGCCCGGATCTGCGCCAGCGACGCGCCCCGCTCCAGCACAATACGCGAAAAGCCTGACTCGGCGAGAAAGCGCGCCCGTTCCGGCGTCAGGTTGAAGGTCTGCGTCGAGGCGTGCAACGCCACCGGCGGCAGATCCATCCGCAGGAATGCCATGTCCTGCACGATCAGCGCGTCGACGCCGGCCTCGTACGCCGCCCAGGCGGTCTCCCGCGCCGCAGGGAGCTCGTCGTCGAACAGCAGGGTGTTCATCGTCAGATAGACCCGCGCACCGAACCCGTGGGCATACTCCGCCAGCGCCGCAATGTCGCTCATGGCGTTGCCGGCCGCCACCCGCGCGCCGAACCGCTCGGCACCGATATAGACGGCGTCGGCTCCGGCATCGATCGCTGCTTTTCCGATTTCGGCCGTCCCGGCCGGAGCCAGCAATTCGACTTTCATAACCCCCGATTTACTTCCCGCACGGTTCCTCGGGCAGCTGCACAAGGGTGCAGACATTCCCCTGTCCGAAAGCCGCCGCGGCAGCGGCCCGCACCGATTCCGGAGTCAAAGCCTGCACCGCCGCTTCGTACCCGTCGTAACGGTCGTTGTCGTGCAGGTACCAGCTGGTCAGGTAGCCGATCCACGTCCCGTTGTGAATCAATCCGTCGCGATGCCGCTTGAGGAAAAACTCCTTCGTCCGGGTCAGCTCGTCGGCCGTGACGCCGTCGGCCACCAGGGCCTGAATCTCCTCGCCGACCAGCGGCAGCAGCTCGCCGATCTTGGCCGTGTCGGTCTCGAAAAAAATCTGATAGGCGAACCGGGGCAGGGGCTCTTTCTGATAAGTGAGCGACACGCCCACGCCGTAGGTCCCGCCCCGCTCCTCGCGAATCTTCCGGGTATAGCGCATCTCCAGCATATAGCGGATCGCCTCCAGCTCGATGCTCCGCGTCAGGGTGTAGGGCAGCTCGCCGGAGTAGAGCTCGACGGCAGTCACTTTCGGTGTCTGGATCGGCGTCTTGTACATGTTCTGGACGATGCCCGGCACCGGCACTATGATATGCCGTCCCCACCGCGGCGCCTTGCCGCGCTTCGAAGGCAACGAGCCGAGGTACTTCTCGGCCAGCGGCCGCAGCGAATCGGGAGCGATGTTTCCCACGAAGACGAAGGTCATCCCGTCGGCATTGGAGAAGAAGTGCCGGTAGAGCTCCCCGGTACGCTCCAGCGACACGGTGTCCAGCACCTTCGCGCTCAACTGCATGAAGGTGCGCGGATTATGCCCGTAGACCGTCTGCAACAGACTGTCCTGCAAGATGTAGTTCGGATTCTGCGTCACGCCGGGCAGCATCGAGCGGTAGCGATCCATCATCACGTTCCAGTCGCTACGCTCGAACCTCGGCGCCGTATAATAGAGATAGACGAGCTGCAGCATCGTCTCGATATCGCGCGGCGAGCAGCTTCCGCCGAAGCCCTGCGAGAGCGATCCGACGGAGGGCATCACACCGGCCCGACGCCCCGCCAGACAGCGATCCAGCTCCGTACGCGAGAGGTTCCCCACCCCCGTCGTCGCCAGATAAGAGGGCAGCATCCCGAGATTATACAGGTCGACCACCTCTGCGACCGTCGTCGTCCCGCCCCGCTGGAAGGCGTTCATCTGCACCTCGTCGGCCTTCAGCTGCGTCGGCTTCACGATCACCCGCACGCCGTTCTTCAGCATCCAGACCGTCGAGCCGAACCTCCCGGCCGTCGTTTTCGCCACCGGCGCCCCCGACAGCCCCGAAGCGTCCATCAACTCGCCGCTCGTCGCCGCCTCTTCCTCCGGATCGAAAGCCAGGCTGTTCACCCGGTCGATCACCTCCCGCACCTCCGCTTCGGTCGGAAGCGGATATTTCTCATCCTCGCGCATCGAGATCAGCACCGCGCTGTTGCGCTCCCGCACCCATCCGGCCGCCACGCGGTTCACATCCTCGAGCGAGACGGCATCGAGTATCCGCCGGGTGACCGCCATATCCTGTTCCGGCGTCAGATACGGCTCCCCGCTCTCGAAATGGCGCATGTATTCGGAAACGAATTCGCCGTTTTTCCGGTCGTTCCGGTTCTCGAAGTAGCTCTCGGTCTGACGCATGATTTCGAGTTTGGCCCGCTCCAGCTCCGATGCGACGAAACCGTTGGCCCGCATCCGGCAAAGCTCGGTGTACAAGGCTTCGAGGGTGCGCAGCGCCTCGCCGTCGCGCGCCGAGCCCGCCACGAAAAAGGCATCGAACGGCCGCACGACGGTGGAATAGCTGCACCCGGCGCTCCGGAAGGGCGCCCCCTCCAGCCGCGACTGATCGACCAGCCGGATGTTCAGCATCCGCGTGGCCAGCGAACGGACATACTGGTGCCACAGCCGCTCCATCCCGTCGTACCGATCCTGAAGCGGCTCTTCGCGAAAGATCAGTTCGACCGACGTGCCGGTCAGCTCGGGATCCGAGACGACCGAGACGAGCGGCCGTTCGTTATCCTCGACCGTCACCACCGCCTTCGGCGTCCGCACGGCTGCGGCCGGCAGGTCGGCCATCGTCCGCCTCAACCGCCGCTCCATGCTGTCCACGTCGAAATCCCCCACGATAAAGAAAGCCTGCAAGTCGGGCCGGTACCACTTCCGGTAGAAATCCCGCAGCTCGTCGTAGGCAAAACTCCGAATCACCTCCCGATTGCCGATCACGTTGCGCCGGGCGTAGAGCGATCCGTTGAACAGCACGGGCGCCTGCCGTTCGAACACCCGCCGACCGGCCGAATTGCCCTGCCTCCACTCTTCCTCGATCACGCCGCGCTCCTTGTCGATATCGGCGGTGTCGAGCGTGATCCGCCCGGCCCAGTCGTGGAGAATCAGGAGGGCGGAGTCGACGATTCCGTCGCGGGTCAGCGGCACGTCGGTGATCATATAGGTCGTGGACTCCTGCCCGGTGGCGGCATTGAGGTTCTCGCCGAACCGCACGCCGATGCCCGACAGCCAGTCGATCATCGAGTTGCCCGGAAAGTGTTCCGACCCGTTGAAAGCCATGTGTTCGAGGAAGTGAGCCAGCCCGTTCTGCGCGTCGGTCTCCTGAATCGCCCCCACCTTATAATAGATGTGGAAATCGGCCCGCTGTGCCGGTTTGTCGTTGTGTTTCAGGTAATAGGTGATGCCGTTGGGCAGTGTGCCGACCCGGACGCTGCTGTCCACGGGCGCCGCCTCGCCGGCCGCAGGCCGCTGGGCATGCACCCCGGCCGTACCGACCGCGACAGCCGCCGAAACGAAAAACCGCACGAAATTTCGAAACCTGAGATTCATAGGGATGTGTTTTGTTTTTAATGCACCGGTAAATTCGTCCTAAAATTACTTTTTTTTCTAATTTTACGCTCGAACTTTTTTCGCTCTTCGTGCGGAAGAGCCCCAAAAACACTGAAATCATGAACGAAGAAAAAGTATTCGAAGCCTTGAAAAAGAGCGGCGCGCCGATGAAATCGGCCGAGATCGCCGAAGCGACCGGTCTGCCGAAAGCCGAAGTGGACAAAGCCATCAAAAATCTGGTCAAAGCAGGCCGGGCCGAGTCGCCGAAACGCTGCTTTTACGCCGCCAAATAAACCCGCTCGCAGATGGCCCGCGTCAGAATAGACCCCTCGTGGCAGGCGCTGCTGAGCGAGGAGTTCGAACAGCCCTACTTCGAGCAGCTGACCGCTTTCGTGCGGGAGGCGTATCAGACCCACGTGGTTTTTCCGCCGGCGGCGAACATTTTCCGGGCATTCGACTGCTGTCCAGCCGACCGGCTGAAAGTGGTCATTATCGGCCAGGATCCGTACCACAACGTGGGGCAGGCCAACGGACTCTGCTTCTCGGTGGCCGCCGGGACACAGTTCCCGCCGTCGCTGCAGAACATCCTCAAGGAGGTGAGCGACGACACCGGAGCGCCCTATCCCGAGACGGGAGAACTCGACCGATGGGCCGAGCAGGGCGTCCTGATGCTCAACTCGGTGCTGACCGTACAGGCGCACACCCCCACCTCGCATGCGGGGAAGGGCTGGGAAGAGTTTACGGACGCCGTGGTGCGGACGATCGCCCGACAGAAGAGACACATCGTCTATATGCTCTGGGGATCGTACGCCCAGCGGAAAGCGGCCGTGGTCGATCCGGCCGAGAACTGCATCCTGACCGCTCCGCACCCGTCGCCGCTGTCCGCCTTCCGGGGCTTCTTCGGCTGCAAACACTTCAGCCGCGCGAACGAATACCTCGTCTCGACGGGACAGACCCCGATCGTCTGGTAACGGACGGCCCGGACAGACTGACACACACAATAAACCTATCCTCATGAATCCGACTCCGGAGACCCAAATCCGATCGAATACCTACTGCGTCATCATGGCCGGCGGCATCGGCAGCCGTTTCTGGCCCCTCAGCAAAAACCGGATGCCCAAACAGTTCCTCGACGTGCTCGGCACCGGCAAGAGCTTCATCCGCTGCACGTTCGAACGTTTGCTGCCGCTGGTTCCGGTCGAAAATTTTCTGGTCGTGACCAGCGGACTCTACCGCGACCTCGTGCTGGAGCACCTGCCGGAGCTCCGCCCCGAACAGGTGCTCACCGAACCCGTGCGGCGCAACACCGCCCCGTGCGTGGCCTACGCCACCTACCGGATCGCGGCGCGGAACCCGGAGGCCACGATGATCGTCGCCCCGTCGGACCACCTCATCACCGGCGAAGCGGAATTCCAGGCGATCGTCCGCGAAGGAATCGACTTCGTCTCGGGTACCGACAACCTGATGACCATCGGCATCCGTCCCTCGCGGCCGGAGACGGGGTACGGCTATATCCAGATCGACACCGAACCGCATGAAGAGACGGCCGGGACGGAGGTGCGCAAGGTGAAGACCTTCACCGAGAAGCCCAATGCCGAGATGGCCCGGATTTTCGTCGAGAGCGGCGAATTTTTCTGGAACTCGGGCATTTTCATCTGGTCGGTACGGGGCATTCTCGACGCCTTCCAGCGGTGGCTGCCGGAGATGAACGCCACCTTCGCCGGAGGGACGGGACGATTCGGGACGGAAAAGGAACAGGCCTTCATCGACACGATCTACCCGGCCTGCGAAAACATCTCGATCGACTACGGCATCATGGAAAAGTCGCCGAACGTCTATGTCCGCTGCGGCGACTTCGGCTGGAGCGACATCGGGACATGGGGCTCGCTCTACCAGCACGCCGCACGGGACGAACAGGGGAACGCCTTCTGCGGAGGCGGCGAGGTGCTGGGATACGAGACGACGGGAACGGTGGTGAACATTCCGGCCGGCAAGATCGCGGTGGTCGAGGGGCTGAAGGACTACTTAGTGGTGGAGAAGGACAACGCCCTGCTGATCTGCCGCCGCGAAAACGAACAGAATATCCGAAACTACGTGGAAGATGTCAAATACCGGTTTGGGGAAGAGTTTGTCTGAGCTCTATGAGCTCTACCGCGAGAACGGCGGTGCGGTGACCACCGACAGCAGGGCTGTCGGTGCGTTGTCCGCACCGATTTTCTTCGCCCTGAAAGGCGAAAACTTCGACGGCAACGACTACGCCATGCAGGCGATAGCGGATGGCGCTTGCGCCGCCGTTGTGCACGACCGGTTACCCAAGGGGATTAAACCGGCATCGCCGGAGGCGGCTAAATACTTCGTGGTGAAAGATACGCTGGCGGCGCTGCAGGAGCTGGCGGCTTACCACCGGCAGATGCTGGGCCTTCCGGTGATCGCCCTGACGGGGAGCAACGGCAAGACGACGACCAAGGAGCTGATCGCCCGCGTCCTGCGGACGAAGTATCGGGTGGCGTGTACGCTGGGGAATCTGAACAATCACATCGGCGTGCCGCTGACCCTGCTCTCCATAACCGACGAAGACGACGTGGCGATCGTGGAGATGGGAGCCAATCATCGGGGCGAGATTGCGGCCTTGTGCGGGATTGCGGCAGCGAATATCGGACTGATTACCAACGTGGGGCGGGCGCACTTAGAGGGATTCGGCGGACCGGAGGGGGTGCGCTTGGGGAAAGGGGAGCTGTACGACTATCTGGCCGCGCACGGCGGGACGGCGCTCTACCCGACGGACGATCCGACACTGGCGGAGATGGCGGCCGAACGCTTTTCCGCAGATACCGGCCATGGGGCGACTGTAGGCTACTCGGCGGGAGCGTTCGGCATCGCTGCGGTCGGGAGCGATCCGCTGACGCTGAGTACTCCGAACGGCGAGGTACAGACCCACCTGACGGGAACGTACAACCTGGCGAACGTGGCGGCCGCGGTGGCGGCGGGAGATTACTTCGGGATAGCCGTGCCGGACGCTTTGGCTGCGGTGGCGACGTACGAACCGGACAACAACCGCTCGCAGGTGACCCGGTCGCAGCATGGGACGGGGAACACTTTATATCAGGATGCCTACAACGCCAATCCGTCGAGCATGCGGGTCGCACTGGACAACTTCCTGACGTTGCCGGACAAAGGTTTCGAGGGGGGGAAGGTACTGATTCTGGGCGATATGCGCGAGCTCGGCCCATTCGCAGGGGAAGAACATCGGGCGATTATCGACCGGATTGCCGGGACTGCTGCAACCTCTTCTGCCGGCCTGACGTGCTATCTGGTCGGCCCGGAATTTTCGGCGGCCCTCGCCGCGTCCAACACCTCGAAAAGCGAAAAGTCACTGATTATGCGTGCGTTCGCGAACGCGACAGAATTGACGGCCGCTGTCGAAAGCGGCGAAATAACGATTCGGAACGCACAAGTGTTGGTCAAAGGATCGCGCGGGATGACGTTAGAGAAGCTCTACCCGCTACTATAGCGTCGCTCCGGTCAGCCTCCGGTCGATCAGAATCCCCTGAAAAAACCGCTCGGCCACGAGCAACCCCTCCGGCTTCGACCGCGGATAGGCGACCATGAAATACCAGACCGTATGTCCGTACTGCGCCATCAGCGCCCGGAACTCGAACGCCTCCACCCCTAACAGATAGCTCCCCGACAAGCTCCGCGCCCGCACGTTCGGCACCGAGTAGTCGTTCCGGTAGAACTCGAACCCCTGCAGGCCGTTCTCCTGCAACATGTCGAGCAGAATCTGCCGCGTCGCGATGTCGCGATCCACCCCGAAATCGGGTCGATAGTCGATCCGGCTGGCCGTCACGCTCACCGTCCCGGCCTCGGCCCAGCGCCGGCTCACCGCCCCCAGCACCACCTGTCGCTCCGTCGTGTCGGCCGTCAGCCGGTCGTTCTGCCGCTGGAGCGAGTCGACCGAAAACTCCGCAACCGCCTCCAGCGGATACGGAAATTTGAGCGTCGCCCCCAAATCTTCGTAATAGGCGACCGGCCACGCCTGCTTCAACAGCGCGTCGATCGACGCACTCCGCCGATAACGGTTCCACATCCCATACCCAACGAATCCCAAGACCGTCAGCACCACCGCCGCGCCCACCGCCCACGCCGCCCGCCGTAAAGCCCGCCCCCGCACGATGGCGCGTCCGATGCGCCGCTGCTCCCTCGCCCCCCGGATCGCCGTGTCGCTCACCGCCATCTCGCTCAGATAGGCCTGGAAATCCTCTTCCGGATGGCGTTTGCTCCACTCCGGATAACTGTTGCCCATCTTGCGCCGACACGCCGGACAAAAAACCATATAGGCCGAACGGATTTCGACCAGTTTCCCGCAGCGATCGCACTTGATATGAGGCATACAGAACTCCTTTCCCGATAACGATACCTATCCTTTCAAACGCCGCCCCAGCACCTCGAGCATGTCCGCCGTCATCTCCGGCAGCCCCCACTTGGGCGACCACCCCCACTCCTCGCGCGCCACGCTGTCGTCCATCCGGTTGGGCCACCCGTCCGAAATCGCATCCTTCACCGGGTCGATCTCATAGACCATCTCGAACTCCGGCAGGTGCTTCCTGATTTCGGCATAGATCATCTCCGGCGAGAAGCTCATCGCAGCCACGTTATACCCGTTCCGATGCTTCAGCCGCGCCGGGTCGGCCTCCATCAGCCCCACCATCGCATCCAGCACGTCCGGCATGTAGATCATGTCCATAAAGCGGTCGTGCGGCACCGGGCACACGAACCGCTCGCCCCGCAAAGCGGCGTAAAAGATCTCGACGGCATAGTCCGTCGTCCCGCCGCCCGGCAGCGCCTGCGACGAGATGACCCCCGGCAGCCGCACGCTGCGCGCGTCGACCCCGAACCGCTGGTGGTAGTAGTTTCCGAGCAGCTCGCCCGCCACCTTGCAGACCCCGTAGATCGTCGTCGGGTGCATCGGCGTGTCCTGCGGCGTCCCGTCCTTCGGCGCATCGGGCCCGAAAGCGCCGATCGAGCTGGGGGTAAAGACCGCGCAATGATATTCCCGGGCCACCTCCAGGGCATTTATCAGGGCCCCCATATTCACCCGCCAGGCCTTTTGCGGATTGGCCTCGCCGGTCGCCGAGAGCAGCGCCACGAGGTTGAAAATCGTATCGATCCCGTCCTCGCGCACCACCCGGGCCACCGCCTCGATATCGAGCGCATCGAGGTGGACGAAGTCGTTATCCTCGCGATCGCCGTGAATATCGGCCGCAATGACCTGATGCTGTCCGTAAATGCCCCTCAGGTGCTCGGTCAGCTCCGAACCGATCTGTCCGCCCGCACCTACGATCAATATTTTTTTCATGGTGTCAGTTTCGTTTTTCGGAGAGCAAATTTATCCGTTTTTCTCCTTTTTCGAAACGGTCGGCCCGAAATTTTTCCACGAAAAAAGCGTTTCCGGTCCGCCCCAGCGACCGAAAACGCTACCTGTTGATTTTCAATGGATTATCTAACGATCCGATTGGTATCGGTGTCCGGAAAGACGACGCTCGGCCGGAAAGTTTTCGCCTCCTCGAACTCCATGATGCCGTAGGACATGATAATCACCACATCACCCACGGCCACCCGCCGCGCCGCCGCGCCGTTCACGCAGATGCAGCCGCTCCCCGCCTCGCCCTCGATGACGTAGGTCTCGAACCGCTCGCCGTTGTGGTTGTCGACGATCTGCACCTTCTCGCCCGCAATGATGTTGGCCGCCTCCATCAACGCCTTGTCGATGGTGATGCTGCCGACGTAATCGAGGTTGGCCTCGGTCACGCGCACGCGATGAATTTTCGATTTCAGTACCTCTATTTGCATACGAATTCCGCTTTTGAATCCTCCGTTTACCGATCCCGACGCCGGTCTTTGACCACCTTGACGGTCATGCTCTTGATATAGACATCCTCGTTTTTCGGCCGATCCTGCGAATCGGTCGGCAGTTTCGAGATCCTCGTCACGTGCCCCATCCCGCCGATCACCTCGCCGAAGACGGTATAGCTGCCGTCCAGATGCGGCGCGCCGCCCACCGTACGATAGATCCGTTCCCGCTGCGGCGTGATCTGCGCCCCCGCCGGATCGGCCGCACCGTCGGCGATCCGGCGCCGGGCAGCGGTCAGCGTACTGTCGTTATGCACCCGCCCCGTGACGATATAGAACTGCGAGCCGGACGACCTCCGCTCCGGATTGAGCGCATCGCCCTCGCGCGCCGCGGCGATCGCTCCGCGGCGGTGGTAGTGGCGCGGCACGATCTCCGCATCGAGCTTATACCCCGCGTCGTGCTCGCCGTAGACCGTCACCTGCGACCCTTCGATGCTCTTCGGGTCGCCCGTCTGAATCATGAAATCGCGGATCACGCGGTGGAACAGCAGGTTGTCGTAGAACCCCCGCTCCGCGAGCCGGACGAAGTTGTCGCGGTGGATCGGCGTATCGTTGTAGAGGCGGAACCGCACCGTCCCCCGCGAGGTCTTCATCTTCACGACATAGTGCGCCCCCTGCCCGGCCACCAGATTACGGGCCGCCAGGGCGGAACCGGTTCCGAACCCCGCGAAGAGGGTGAGCAACCCCAGTCCGAAAATTTTTACTAACTTTATCCTTGTTTTTGTCATCGGTCGAGCAGTGAAATTTCGCAGACAAATGTATTAATTTCCCGTAAAATGCGGGCCATCATGAAACGATTTCTTATCCTCTGCCTTTTTCTGTCCCTCTGGTCCGGCGCGCACGGCCAGCGTGTGGGAGTGGTGCTGAGCGGCGGCGGCGCGAAGGGGTTGTACCACGTGGGGATACTCAAGGCACTGGAGGAAAACAACATCCCGATCGACTACATCTCGGGGGCGTCGATGGGGGCGATCGTCGGGGGGATGTATGCGGCGGGCTATTCGCCGGACGAGATGATCCGTTTCTTCATCACCGACAGCGTCCAGCGATGGCTGTCGGCCAAGAGCTCCGACCTCGACAACAACTACTATTTCAAGAAGTTCGAACCGACGCCGACCATGATCACGGTGCGGTTCGACCCCAAGGCATCGAAAAAGGCGGCCCTTCAGCTGCCGACCAATCTGGTTTCGCCCTATCTGCTGGACTTGGCCTTCATCCGGATGCTCTACCCGGCTTCGGGCGCGGCGGGCAACGATTTCGACAGCCTGATGGTGCCGTTCCGGTGCAACGCCTCGGACGTGTACGACAAGGAGACGGTGGTCTTCGACCGGGGCAGCCTGCCGTTCGCCATCCGGGCTTCGATGACCATTCCGCTGGTCTTCAAGCCGCTCTCGCGGGACAGCATCGTGCTCTTCGACGGGGGCCTGTACAACAACTATCCGTGGCAGCCGCTCGACTCGGCCTTCCATCCGGATATCCTGATCGGCGGCATCTGCGCCTCGAACTACGAAGCCCCGACGGCCGACAATATCGTCGAGCAGGTCAGCGTCATGGCGACAGGAAAGACCGATTACTCGCTGCGCGACAGCCTCGACATCGAGATCCGGCGCAAATTCAAGGAGGTGGGGGTGCTGGACTACGACAAGGCGAGCTACATCATCGCCCGGGGATACGAGGACGCCATGCGGCAGATGCCGCTGATCCGCGAACGGATCGCACGCCGGGTTTCGGACGAGGAGATCGCGGCCAAACGCGCCGCCTTCCGGGCGAAACTCAAACCGCTGATCTTCGACGAGATCCGGATCGAAGGGCTGACACCGAAACAGACGCAGTACGTCTACCGGCAGTTAGGGGTTCGACCCAATCAGATCTTCGACCTGGCTTACTTCGAGCGCAAATACAAGCAGATTCTGGCGGGAGGCATCTTTTCGGGCGACTTCCCGGAGGTGACTTACGACCCGGAAAGCGGATTTTTCAAACTCAGACTCCGGATGCACACCCAGGCGAGCCTCCGGTTCTCGTTGGGCGGGAACATCTCGTCCACGGCGCTGAACCAGGGTTTCGCGGCGCTGAACTACCAGACGGTGGGCCGCAATGTCTCGACCTACGGCATCCAGGGCTTCTTCGGGACGTTCTACAACTCGGTGATGGTGGGCGGACGGCACGACATCTACACCAACTTCCCGTTCTTCGTCAACTACAGCTACTCGTACGAGGATTTCGACTACCAGGCGAACCACATGAGCCGCTACTACCGCAACCGGGAGTGGCGCTACCGGACGCGGCACGCCAATACGTTCGTGACGACGATCGCCATTCCGATGCCGATGATCGAGAATGCGGCTTTCCGCGGCCATCTGGCCCTGGGGGGCACAGAGGACTACTATTTCCAGCGGGAGTTCACCAACATGGAGAAACCGGACCGAAGCACGTTCACCTATGCGACGCTCTCGGCAGAGGTGCAGCAGCGTTCGATGAACCATACGCTCTATCCGAACCTCGGAAAAGAACACGTCTTTCAGCTGCGCTTTACGGAGGGTCTGGAAAGTTTCCGCTCGGGCGTATTCGGCGATGCGCTGCCGCCCTACCGGAAACACAACCGGAACTGGGTCGAGGTGCGCTACCGCTACGAGCAATATATTCCTGTCGCAAAGTGGTTTACGTTCGGTTTTCTGGGCGAGGCGACGGTTTCGAACCACCCGTCGTTCGAAAATCCTCTGGCGACGGCCTTTTCGTTGCCGGCCTTCCAGCCGATTCCGCTGATGCGGACGATGTTCATGCCGGAATACCGTTCGAGTTCGTATGTCGGCGCAGGGATCATCCCGGTCTTCAATATCGTCAACAACCTCTATATCAAATCGTACGCCTACGCCTTCGTGCCGCAGGAGGTGGTCTACGACCACGGATGGACGGGAGGCGAGATCTGGAGCCGGCTGCGCCACCGTTCGGAATTCGTCTTCGGGGGTTCGCTGGTCTACCAGACGTTCATCGGGCCGGCATCGCTGACGCTCAACAAATACAGCACGGGGCGGAGGAACTGGCAGCTGGCTTTCAACTTCGGATACACCCTCTTCTCCTCGCACAGGTTCTGAGGTTTCCCCAAGGCATGCGACAGAGACACAGCTCCCTCAGCCTGTTGTCCACCGCGGCACGCGAGGCCTGCGGAGCCTGGGGCGTAACGTAGCTATCATAAAGTTTTTCCGGTCCTCTTTGTTCACAACCGACACTGCCAACGAGTGCAATGCGAACGTAGTTTGCGAATTGCCGAGCGGCGAGGAGGAAAACGAGCGCAGCGAAGTTAAAGAGAACGGTTCACTCCCGTAAAAAAGTCGCCCGCCCGCGCAAAGAGGGATTTCACTCGTTTTGCGGTGAGCAAAATCGAGAAGAAATCCCGGCGGGTGACTTAAAAAGCCCGCACGCCTTTAAGTGACTTAAAAAGCCCGCACGCCTTTAAATGGAACATTCCCTTATTATTCCGATGGAGTTGTCGGGGAATCTTATGGAGCAGGTCAATACAAGGCGACCAACGGTCGGTTGTACAAGGTAAGCAGCGATGGCACTGCGGGAACCCCGCTTGCCTGGTACCCCGCCCCGGGCTACCGCCACAATAACACGGGTGAATCCGGTAATGGCGGCAATGGTGGTTATAACTGGTCTTCGACGGTCCGCGACACCTATGGTATACGTTTGGATTTCGGCATAATGTGGCTCAATCCCGGTTATGCCTATAGTCGCGGCTACGGTTTTTCGTTGCGTTGCCTCTCGGAATAAACGGTGCGTGTCGCACTCACAATTGGCAGCCTCTACCCCAATAAGCAACCTCTACTCCAGTTTACCGACACAGCCGCAGCGAAACGCAGTTTCGCCCGTCCACGGGACGTGGGGCCTGCGGTGGGCAGATGGCCGTGTCAGCCCAAATCTTCGAACTGTTCTCTATTTGCGCGCCTGGGCGATTCATTCTCTTTCGGCCCATCGTCGAAACAGTTGAATCGCATCTTTAAGCGTGGCACACGAATAATTAGAACATAATAACGGCCGCGCGGGCCCCACTTATAATAAGGCGAAGAAAGCCCTAACAAAACACCCAACGGGTGCGGGGACGAGCGATGCTTACGCATCGCTGCGGCTGTATCGGCCCAAAGCTTCGCACCGTTCTCTGTTCGCGCGCCTTGGCGATTCATTCTGTTTCGGCTTATCGCCGAAACAGTTGAATCGCCTCCTTAGGCGTCGGCGCGCGGTTGAGCTCCGAACCGGACGGAACTGCCCTACGCGGGCGGCGGCCGGGTGACCCCGGCAGGACGGAGCGATACTACGTATCGCTTACTTGGTTGCTGTACCCCGCCCTTTGTCTACGCCCAGAATCCTTGTAAACCAGAACATCCCGAAAACGAAAGAGGACGGTGCGAAACCGTCCTCTTCGACATCTGCTAACAAAGCCGTACCGACTACACTGTCATAATCTCCTTTTCCTTCACCGTCAGCACCTCGTCAATCCGTTTGGAGAAACCGTCCACGATCTTCTGCACCTCGTCCTCGCCGTCCTTCGCCACGTCTTCCGGCAGACCGTCCGCCTTGACCGCCTTTTTGATCGCCTCGATCGCATCGCGACGAACCCCGCGCAACGCCACCCGGCACGTCTCCGCCTCCGCCTTGATCTGCTTCATGAGCTCCTTGCGCCGCTCCTCGGTCAGCGGCGGCACGTTGAGCCGAATCGTCTCCCCGTTGTTCGACGGCGTCATCCCCAGGTTGGAGTTGATGATCGCCTTCTCGATCGGCGCCAGCAGGTTCTTGTCCCACGGCTGAATCAGAATCGTCCGCGCATCCGGCACCGTCACGCTGGCCACCTGATTGACCGGCATCTGCGCCCCGTACGACTCCACCATCACCCCGTTCAGTACGTTCGGACTCGCCTTGCCCGCCTTGATCGCCGCGATCTCCGATTCGAAATGCGCGAAAGCCTTGTCCATACGCGGCATCGCCGCATCGATGATTGCTCTTTTCTGTCCCATATGTTTGTCGTTCTTATTTATTTTCGGAGATTAATTGTGCACGAGCGTCCCGACCTCCGCCAAAGCGCCCTCCTCAGCCAGCACCCGTTCCAGGTTGCCCGGCGTATCCATGTCGAAGACGATGATCGGCAGGCGGTTCTCCATGCACATCGTAAAGGCCGTCAGGTCCATCACTTTCAGGCGTTTTTCGATCACCTCGGCGAACGTAATCCGGTCGTACTTCACCGCCGCGGGATCCTTCTCCGGGTCAGCCGTATAGACCCCGTCGACCCTGGTTCCCTTGAGCAGCACATCCGCCTCGATCTCCACCCCGCGCAGCGCCGACGCCGTATCGGTCGTAAAGAACGGATTTCCCGTCCCCCCGCCGATAATCACCACATACCCCTCGCGCATCAGCTCCAGCGCCCGGAACTTGGAGTAGATGCCCGCCCCCACCGGCCCCATCGGAATCGAGGTCAGCACACAGGCCCTTCCCCCCGCATTCTCGATCGCCGACTGCAAGGCCAGCGAGTTGATGACCGTCGCCAGCATCCCCATCTGATCCCCCCGCACCCGGTCGAAGCCTTTCCCGACCCCCGTCATCCCGCGGAAAATATTCCCCCCTCCGATCACGATCCCGATCTGCACCCCCGCCTCGGCCACCGTCCGAATTTGAGCGGCATACGAAGCCAGCACCTCCGGATCCAGCCCGTACCCCTGTTTTCCCTGAAGCGATTCGCCGCTGAGTTTCAGCAATATCCTTTTATATTTCGCCATCTTTTCCAAAAGATTAAATTACTCCCGTACCTCATTCCGCATCCAGGAACTCGATGAGCCGCGCCGTCGCCCGTCCGCGATGGCTGATCCGGTTTTTGAGCTCCGGCGCCATCTCGGCAAAAGTCTCGGCATACCCCTCCGGCCGGAAAACCGGGTCGTAGCCGAACCCCTCCGTGCCGCTCTTTTCGAGCGTGATCTCGCCGTTCACAATCCCCTCGAAGAGGTGCTCCTCGCCGTTCCGAATCAGCGCGATCACCGTCCGGAAACGCGCCCGTCGATTTTGCTGCCCCTTCAGCCGCCTGAGCAGCAAGGCCATATTATCCGCCGAGGCATGCCCTTCGCCCGCCCCGTTCACCGCCGCATAGCGCGCCGAGAAGACACCCGGCTCCCCGCCCAGCGCTTCGACCTCCAGCCCCGTATCGTCGGCAAAGCAGTCCAGCCCCGTCCGTTCGTAGATATAGCGCGCCTTTTGGAGCGCATTCCCCTCCAGCGTCGGCTGGTTTTCCGGAATCTCCTCCGTCACCCCGTGATCCGCCGGAATCGACACCTCGGCCCGGTCACCGAGCATCGCCTGTATCTCTTTCAACTTGTTCCGATTGCCCGTAGCGAAGATGATTTTCATGTCCTGATTCGATTCGACGAGGCGAATTTAACGAAAATTTACTACATTGCCGCCTCTCAAAAAACGAAATCACGTGAGACACCTCTCCGAATGGAGCCTGTTGATGGCCGCTGCCGCCGCACTGCCGCTCCCCGCATCCGCCAAAGGAGGCAAAACGTCCTCCGCACCGGCCGACACCGCTGCACGGCGCCTGCCGAACATCGTCTTCGTCCTGACCGACGACCTCGGGATCGGCGACATCGGGGCCTACGGACAGCGCACCATTCCGACCCCGCACATCGATTCGCTGGCCCGAGCCGGGATGCAGTTCATGCAGCATTACGCCGGTTCGACCGTTTCGGCGCCGAGCCGCGCGGTGCTGCTGACCGGCAAACACACCGGCCACTCGGGCATCCGCGGCAACGGCGAACGGACGCTGGAGGACGGAACGGTCTACGACTATTCGCTGCCGGCCGAGGAGGTGACCGTGGCCGAGATCCTGCGTTCGAAAGGCTACGCCACGGGGATCACCGGCAAGTGGGGCCTCGGCGGCTATCCCGAAGAGGGGGGCGCGGGAAATCAGGGATTCGACTACTTTTTCGGCCATCAGGCCCAGCTCGACGCACACCACTACTATCCGAAAAAGCTCTACGAAAACGGCACCAAAATCGAATTGGACGGCACCCAATATTCCGACGAATTGACCACTCGGCAGGCCTTGTCGTTCATCGACCGGAGCGTGGCGACGGGCCGGCCGTTCTTCCTGGAGTTCGCCACCACGCTGCCTCACGCCGAGCTGGTTCTGCCGGCCGAAGAGATGAAACCGTTCGAAGGCCGGTTTCTCGAAACGCCGTTCGAGGGGAACTGGTACGGGGCTCAGCCGCAGCCGCGGGCGGCTTTCGCAGCGATGGTCAAACGGATCGACGACAATGTGGGCCGTCTGGCGGCCAAGCTGCGCGAGACGGAGCAACTCGACAACACGATTTTCATCTTCAGCTCCGACAACGGCACGCACGTCGAGGGGGGGCACGACCCGAACTACTTCAACAGCAACTCCTTATACCGGGGCACTAAGCGCGACCTCTACGAAGGGGGTATCCGGACGCCGTTCATCGTGGTGTGGCCGGGACACGTCGCGCCGGGGAGCGTAAGCTACCATGTTTCGGCTTTCTGGGACTTTCTGCCGACGGTGTGCGACATCGTGGGGGCAGAGGTGCCGCGGGGCGTGGACGGCATCTCGATGCTCCCGGAATGGACGGGCGAGGGCGAACAGCCGAAGCACGATTATCTCTATTTCGAGTTCCACGAAGAGGGGGGCAAACAGGCGGTGATCCGCGACAACTGGAAACTGATCCGTCTGAATGCCAAACGGTTGTCCGACGACCCGACGAAGGTGCGCTATGAGCTTTACAACCTCTCGCGCGACCCGAAAGAGCTGCGCGACGTGGCTTCGAAATATCCGGGCAAGGTCATCGAGTTGACGGCCATTATGGACAAAGCGCGCACGGAGTCGAAAAATCCGGCGTGGAACTTCTGACAAAGCACTCTTCCGGCGCGCGGACAAAGCATAGGGTGAAGCTAACAGGTTAGCGATACGTAGTATCGCTCCGTCCCGCCGGGGCGCCCATCGGGCGTTTTATTGGGGTTCTCTTTGCCTTATTGACCGGCCGCCGCCCGCGTAGGGCAGTTCTATCCTGTTAGGGTAAAGGCGGCCAATTGGGAGTGCGGCACGCACCGCCCGCCCGGCGGAAGGGCAGTACCCTCAAGCCAACCGCGCGCCGACGCCTAAAGAGGGAAATCGTCAAAATGTGTCGGCACATTTTGACAAGATTTCCAAAGCGCGCGGCCAGAGAATAGGGCGAAGCGAATAAGTAAGCGATACGCAGTATCGCTCTGTCCTGCCGGGGTCACCCGGACGCCGCCCGCGCAGGGCAGTTCTATCCTGTTAGGGTAGA
>ERZ777305.1210-NODE-1210-length-33208-cov-7.991313_pt1 | contig 33208 bp, 32 predicted proteins | sample MGYA00374965_ERZ777305 | MGnify/ENA primary metagenome ERZ777305 (study PRJEB29328, sample SAMD00013331) | mouse gut metagenome | study: EMG produced TPA metagenomics assembly of the Metagenome analysis of fecal microbiota from mouse which was promoted... | reverse complement strand
AGGAGGTAAGAAGGGAAAGTATGGCAAAACTAACATTTCATGGCGGCATACACCCGTACGACGGCAAGGAACTGTCGAAGGATAAGCCTATTAAGGCGGTGCTGCCCAAAGGAGATCTGGTGTACCCATTGTCCCAGCATATCGGGGCGCCGGCCAAACCTATCGTGAATAAGGGTGACAGGGTATTGACCGGTCAGAAGATTGCGGAGGCAGGCGGCTTTGTGTCTGCACCTATCTATGCAACTGTGTCTGGTACAGTCAAAGGGGTGGAACCGCGTCGAGTGGTCACTGGAGATAATGTGATGAGTATCGTCATTGAGAACGATGGGCTTTATGAGGAAGTGAAATATCCGAAGAGAAAGCCCCTCGAGCAAATGACAAGAGAGGAAATCATAGAGTGCGTGAAGGAGGCTGGTATTGTAGGTATGGGAGGCGCAGGGTTCCCCACCTTTATCAAACTATCTCCCAAGGAGCCGGAAAAGATAGATTATGTGATTGCAAATTGTGCGGAATGTGAACCTTATCTGACATCAGATTACCGGAGGATGATAGAAGAGCCGGAGAAGCTGGTGGGCGGTCTGAAGGTATCCTTGCAGCTGTTCGAGAATGCGAGAGGTATTCTGGCGGTAGAGGACAACAAACCGGATTGTATTGAGATTTTAAAGGAACTGACCAAAGATGAACCGCGTATCAGTGTCAAGGAATTAAAAACCAAGTACCCGCAGGGGGCGGAGAGACAGATTATCTTTGCCACCACAGGCAGAGCCATCAATTCGTCCATGCTGCCTGCGGATGCCGGGTGTGTGGTTAACAATGTGGACACCATAGTGGCTATTTATCATGCAGTGATAGAGGGAAAACCGTTGATGAACCGTATTGTTACGGTGACGGGAGATGCCATTGAAAATCCTCGTAACTTTATTGTGCGCATTGGAACCAATTATCACGAATTGATTGAAGAAGCCGGGGGATTTAAGAAAGATCCCGTAAAGATTATCTCAGGCGGTCCGATGATGGGATTTGGCATTTTTGATCTGGATGTGCCCACCACGAAGACAGCATCCGCACTGCTTTGTCTTACAGAGGATGATGTGTCCCGTATGGAGCCAAGCGCCTGCATCAATTGTGGCCGTTGTGTGGAAGTATGTCCGGGGCGTGTGGTGCCGAGACTCCTTGCAGACTATGCGGAGCATTATGAGGAAGAAGAATTTCTCTCCCATAATGGAATGGAGTGCTGTGAGTGCGGCTGCTGTAGTTTCGTGTGCCCGGCGAAGCGGCCTTTGACCCAGACGATAAAATCCATGCGTAAAATACAGCTGGCAAAGAAGAAAAAGTAGGAAGAAAGGAGCATAGACTTAAGAGATGAACGATTTAATGAAGGTGTCTTCCAATCCACATGTCAGATCGAAGTCCACCACCAGCAGTATCATGCTCACTGTAGTGATCGCCCTTCTTCCTGCGGCGGGCTTTGGGATCTATAATTTTGGATTAAAAGCGCTGTTATTGATTTTGGTGACTGTGGCATCTACGGTACTGACGGAATTTTTGTTTGAAAAAATATGTAAGAAAAAGATAACGATAGGAGATTATTCGGCGGTGGTAACAGGATTACTGCTGGCCATGAACCTGCCGGTATCTGCGCCCTGGTGGATAGCAGTGGTGGGCGGCGTGTTCGCGATCCTGGTGGTGAAAATGCTGTTTGGCGGTCTGGGACAGAACTTTATGAATCCGGCCCTTGGTGCAAGGTGTTTCCTGTTGATTTCTTTTACATCCATTATGACTAATTTTGACTGTGACGCCTATACAGGTGCTACACCGCTTGCTGACTTAAAGAGTGGGGAGGCAGTCAATATTCTTGATATGGTGATTGGCCGCACGGCGGGAACCATTGGAGAGACGTCCATGGTGGCCATTGTGATCGGAGCCTGTATCCTGATTTTATTTGGCATCATCGATCTGCGGATTCCAGGCAGTTATATTGTGAGTCTTGTGATCTTTATAAGCCTGTTTGGAGGCCGTGGGATTGACTGGCCTTACATATCTGCTCACCTTTCCGGCGGCGGTCTGATGCTTGGCGCTTTCTTTATGGCAACAGATTATGTGACAAGACCCATCACCAAGAGGGGACAGTACGTTTATGGAATCCTGTTAGGTGTTCTGACAGGAATCTTCAGGATCTTCGGACCTTCCGCAGAGGGGGTATCTTATGCGATCATCATCGGCAATTTATTAGTGCCGTTAATCGAGAAGGTTACTCTTCCGAAAGCATTTGGTAAAGGAGGAGAGAAGGCATGAAAGAAATGATGAAAAATACCGGAATCATGGTGGCGATCACATTGATAGCCGGTTTGCTTCTGGGAATTGTCTACCAGGTGACCAAGGAGCCTATTGCAGTGCAGGAGGCCAAGGCAAAACAGGAAGCCTGCCAGGAAGTGTTTGCAGATGCGGCATCTTTTGACGCCGTGGAAGTTGCTGCGGTGGAAGAGAGTGCGTGGAATGGCGCCGGCTATGGGCAGGAGACGATAGACGAAGTGATGATGGCCAAGGACAGTGCCGGCAGTATCTTGGGTTATGTTGTGACAGTGACGACCAAAGAGGGGTATGGCGGAGATATCCGTTTTACCGTTGGTGTGCGTACGGATGGCACTGTGAACGGCATTTCCATTCTTTCCATTTCCGAGACAGCAGGGCTTGGCATGCAGGCAGAGGCGGTTTTAAAGCCGCAGTTTGCTGATAAGAATGTGGAGAAGTTTGAATATACCAAGAGCGGCGCTACATCGGAGAATCAGGTCGATGCGATTTCCGGTGCAACGATTACGACAAATGCGGTGACCAATGGAGTCAACGCAGGGCTTTACTATTTCCAGACACAGCTGAAGGGAGGTAGTGAAAATGAATAGTGTAAAAGAACGTCTTGTGAACGGTATTGTCAAAGAAAATCCTACCTTCGTCCTGATGCTGGGCATGTGCCCCACATTGGCGGTCACGACCTCGGCGATCAATGGTCTTGGCATGGGACTTACCACGATGGTGGTGCTTGCATTGAGTAATGTCTTTATCTCTATGCTTCGGCATATTATTCCGGATAAAGTGAGAATTCCTGCGTTTATCGTCATTATCGCCTCGTTTGTGACGATGGTGGAACTTTTGTTACAGGGATTCATTCCGTTTTTGTATGATGCGCTTGGAATCTATATTCCGCTTATCGTAGTAAACTGTATTATTTTAGGCCGGGCAGAGGCATATGCTTATAAGAATCCGGTGATTCCTTCTCTCTTTGATGGAATTGGTATGGGACTTGGGTTTTCTGTTGCCTTAACCTGTATCGGTGCGGTAAGGGAGCTTCTGGGAGCAGGCACGCTGTTTGGCATCGGTGTAATGCCGGAGAATTTCGTACCGGTGAGCATCTTTATCATGGCGCCGGGTGCTTTCTTTGTGCTGGCTGTATTGACGGCGATTCAGAACAAGGTCAAGATAAATGGTGAGCGCAGGGGTAAAGATATGTCGAAGATTCAATCAGGCTGCGGAAATGATTGTCTGAATTGTTCTGACGCGGGATGTGCGAAACGTCTGGTTGATGATAAGGCAGAAAACGGTGCAGCAGAAAAGAAGGATGAGAAGATACGGAATGAGATTGAGATAGAAGAAATCGTGGAAGAAGAAGCGGGAGAGGAGGAGACAAACAATGCTTAAAGACTTATTGGTGATTCTGATCGCATCCTCCCTTGTGAATAACGTGGTCTTAAGCCAGTTCCTGGGATTGTGTCCGTTCCTGGGCGTATCCAAAAAGACGAACACGGCAACCGGTATGGGTGTGGCGGTTATCTTTGTCATCACGCTGGCATCGGCGGTGGCGGGTGCTATTTATCAATTTATTCTGGTGCCTTTTGACATCACCTATCTACAGACTATCGTATTTATTCTGGTGATTGCGGCTCTGGTGCAGTTCGTGGAAATGTTCCTGAAGAAATTTATTCCGGGCCTGTACCAGTCTCTGGGTGTGTACCTGCCCTTGATTACGACCAACTGTGCAGTGCTTGGTGTGGCACTTACCAATGTGCAAAAGAACTATGGAATAATGACTGGAATAGTCAACGGCTTTGCGACAGCAGTGGGCTTTACGATTTCCATTGTTATTCTTGCAGGCATCCGGGAGAAGATGACACATAATGATATACCGGAATCTTTCCAGGGCATGCCGATTGTGCTGGTGACAGCTGGTTTAATGGCAATCGCGTTCTGCGGATTTTCAGGATTGCTCTGATGATGAAAAATGATGAGGCGATAGGTGGAGGATTGATATGAATATAACCGGTATTTTGATAGCGACAGTGTTGGTGGGAGCAGTCGGTTTGTTCGTGGGGCTGTTTCTGGGTGTGGCCGGTATCAAATTTAAAGTGGAAGTGGATGAGCGGGAAGAAGCCATACTGGGAGTTCTTCCCGGCAATAACTGCGGCGGATGCGGCTATGCGGGATGTTCCGGTTTGGCGGCAGCTATCGTAAAAGGAGAAGCACCCGCAAATGCCTGCCCGGTGGGTGGTGAAAAAGTGGGTAACCAGGTGGCCCGGATTATGGGTGTGGAGGCTGGTGAGAGTGTGCACAAGGTGGCTTTTGTCAAATGCCAGGGAGATAAAGAGCGCACCCGCATGGATTACGATTATACAGGAATAGAAGACTGCCGTATGTTGGCCTTTGTACCAAACGGCGGACCCAAATCCTGTAATGACGGTTGTCTGGGATTTGGAAGCTGTGTGAAGGTGTGCCCTTTTGATGCCATACATGTGGTGAATGGTGTGGCAGTGGTGGATAAGGAGGCTTGTAAAGCCTGCGGTAAATGTGTGGCGGTCTGCCCGAAGAATCTGATCGAGTTGATTCCTTACGATGCCAAACATGTGGTGGCATGCAGCTCCAGAGAGAAGGGGCCGGCTACCATGAAGGCCTGTGATGTGGGATGTATCGGCTGTCAGCTGTGTAAGCGGAATTGTCCGGTGGATGCGGTGACAATTGAAGAGTTCCATGCGACCATAGACCAGGAGAAGTGCATCGGATGTGGAGCTTGTAAGGAGAAGTGTCCGAAAAAGGCGATTTTATAGAATATGAGGAGTAAGCAATCATGGACGGACAGTTGAAGAGCGGAATCACCCTTACGGCTGAAAGCGGCAACAGTTATACCATAAAGCAGCTGCTTGGAGCAGGCGGGCAGGGGGAGGTTTATTCGGTAGAATCCGGGCATAAGGCTTATGCCTTAAAATGGTACTATAAGAATACTGCGACCAGAAACCAGAAAGAGATATTGGATAATCTCATCCAAAGCGGTCCGCCGGATGCTTCCTTTTTATGGCCGCAGGATATGATTTTCAGGGACTATGGAGAATCTTTTGGCTATATTATGCCGCTTCGTCCGCAAAACTACAGAAGCATTGTGGATATGATGAAGAGAAAGGCAGAACCTTCTTTTTACTGTCTGTGCAAAGCTGCTTACCATTTAACCAAAGGTTACCATGCATTACATGGAAAGGGGTACAGCTATCGGGACATTTCTTTTGGTAATGTTTTCTTTGATCCGGACACGGGAGATGTGCTGATCTGTGATAACGATAATGTTTCTTATAACGGTGCCAAGACAGGCATTTATGGAACGCCGCGTTTCATGGCGCCGGAGATTGTGACAGGGAAAGCAAAGCCTTCCAGGAATACGGATTTGTTTTCCCTGGCGGTGTTACTCTTCTATATGTTCATGCTGAACCATCCGCTGGAAGGCAGAAGAGAGGCTCAGATCAAGTGCATGGATATACATGCCATGAATAAGTTGTATGGGACGGATCCGCTGTTCATTTTTGATCCGGATAATAAAGAGAACAGGCCGCTTGCCGGCTATCAGGATAATGCGCTTATTTTCTGGGATCTGTATCCACAGCAGGTAAGGGATTTGTTTACCACGGCGTTTACCCTTGGGCTGTCGCAGCCAAACCGCAGGATCACGGAAGCAAAGTGGCTGGAGACGTTTGCGAATCTTATGTCCGGCATAATGATCTGTCCGCATTGTGGTGCAGAAGTATTCTATGATGCGTCAAAGGAAGCAGCCGGCGCCGCACATATTTGTTGGGGATGTCAGCAGGCTGTAGATGTTCCTCCTAAAATGGTGATTGGTAAGAGCACCGTACTGCTCATGTCGAATACGAAGCTGTATCAGCACCATATTGACGGAAAGTATGATATGGAGACGGTGGTGGGGGAAGTTGTACAAAATCCCAACAATCCCAGGCTGTGGGGAATCAAAAATCTGTCAGATGATAACTGGACCTATAGTAAGGCTGATGGAACGCAGATTCCTGTGGCGAAGGGCCGTTCAGCTGCCATTGCGAAAGATTCCAGAGTTGATTTTGGGCAGCTTACGGGAGAATTTTATTGAGGGGCGTAAATAACGTGTATGGAAGACGATAAGATTTTGGCCAATTTAGTACAGGACTATCCGGATGCACTTTCTGACAGGAAGAAGCTGCAGGCCCTGCTTTTGGATTTTTTCCCACAGGACAGATTGAAAAGGAATCTGCTGCTGCTTGCATTTGATGATGGCATTGTGAACGAAATGAAAGGCCTTGTGGAGATGGATAACATGACAAGACATCGTTTTGTCAAGTCTATTGAGCAGGGGTATGATATCAGAACGAAGAGTGCCGAGGCGGCTGTCCTGACCTGGGCGGCGGCGATGGGACTGTCAAAGAAGGATGCTATGGATGGCAGGAGAGCTTTAGAAGCAGAGAAAGAAACGTCATCCCCCAAAGAATGGATTCCAAGTGAGAGTAACAGTCTGTATGAATATGAAGAGACTAAAAGGGGAATCAGGATTACGAAATATGATGATTTTGATGAGCCTGTTGTTGTAATACCCAATGTGATTGAGGGGAAAAAGGTATTCGCGGTTGGAAATCATGCCTTTAAGGGGTGTGTGGGCATTGAGAAGATTATTGTTTCAGAGGGAATAGAAATACTGGGAAACGGCGTGTTTCTGAATTGCCGGGAGTTAAAGGAAGTAGTGCTGCCAGGAACTTTACGTTCTATCGGTACGGCGGATGCGGCAGGTTGTCCAAAGATTTTGGGCAGCCGTACTAAATTTGACGGTGCGTTTGAATACAGTGGCCTTAGAGAAGTTGTTATACCGGACAGTGTGAAACACATCGGAGAAAACACCTTTGCCGGTTGTGAGCAGTTAAAGAGAGTAGTACTTCCGGGGAAGCTGATGGAAATAAAGGAGAACACGTTCCGCTGGTGCAAAGGTCTTAAAGAGGCAGTGCTTCCTAAAGAACTGGAAGTGATCAGCATATCAGCATTTGAAGGGTGCGAGGGGTTACAGGAGATTGCGCTTCCGGAGGGTGTGATCAGTATTGAAGAGGGTGCCTTTGCAGGATGTAAAAATCTGCAAAGCATTTATATACCGGATTCCGTAGTTGAGATTGGCGGTGGAAAGGGTACCGGGTTTTTGAAGACTTTTGGGGAACTGGATGACAGGCATGAGAATTTTGCAATCCAATGCCATGCAGGTTCTTATGCCATGCAGTATGCCAGGGCACAACAGATCAGATGTGTAAGAGCGCTGGATTAAGGAGGAACGATTATGGGAGAAATGAAAAGACCGGGAGGAGAACTGGCAAGCAGGCCGCTTCATTTTTTTTGGATTGTGGATTGCTCCGGCTCCATGTACGGGGAAAAAATCGGTACAGTGAATCATGCCATCCAGTCTACGATACCGGAGATGGTATCTGCGGCGGAGAACAATCCCAACGCACAGTTGATGATTCGGACCCTGAAATTTTCCACAGGTGCTTCCTGGGTGACTGGCAATCCGATCAATGTGGAGGATTTTGCCTGGGATGACCTGGAGGCGGCCGGTGTGACTGATCTGGGAAAGGCATTTGAGCTTCTTGCGGCGCAGCTTACAATTCCGCCTATGTCGGACAGGGCGCTTCCGCCCGTATTGGTATTGCTTTCTGACGGGCAGCCCACGGACGATTATAAAAAGGCACTGGCAGAACTAAAGAAACTTCCCTGGGGAAAGAAAGCGGTAAAGATTGCCATTTCCATTGGACAAGATGCAGACGATGATGTTTTGGAGGAGTTTACGGGGAATAAGGAGCTGGTATTGCAGGCGAATAACGCTGCTGCGCTCACGAAAATGATCAAGTGGGCATCCACAGCCGCCTCTTTGGTGTCAGCGCCGGCAAGTATTGCGGCAGAAGCAGCGGAACAGAACGAGGCAGTGCCGGTAATTGTAGATATGGGAGGAAGGATTCCGGACCTGGATGATATTCAGGAAGATGATGTGTGGTAAAAGCGGCAGTAAGGCCGAAGACGGAGCTGTTGCAGTAGAAAGGATGTTGCATATGATACGAAGGGTATTCGGCGCATCTGTACAGGGCGCATCCCATATACGAAGCGGCAGGGAGTGTCAGGACAGTTTCAAGAAGCTGATAAAAGATGAGGATACGGTGATTCTGGCAGTGGCAGATGGACACGGCAGTGATGCCTGTCCATATAGCAAGACGGGTTCCTATGTGGCGGTAAATGTTTTTTGTAAAATATTAGGGGATTATCTGGATACCTACGCGGCACAGCCGGAAATGCTCTTTACTTTTCTCAAGCGGGAGAGCGATATCAAAATAGCCCGGGAGATTGACACGCAGTGGAAGCATAGAATACTGAAACTTCATACCAGATGTAAGCGGGAAGTTCCGTTGGATGGATCCGGAAATAAGGATAAAGAAGCGATTTACAGAATGTATGGGAGTACGCTGCTGGGATTGGTGCTGACGAGAGAATTTCTGTTTGCCTTTCAGCTTGGCGATGGGGATATCATAAAAGTGTCGGAGGAGGGCGTTTGCAATATCATTGAGGCAGATAAGATTCTGGGAACGGAAACCCATTCTCTTAGCAAGAACGAATCCTGGAATAAGGCCATTACATTTATCAGGAAACAGGAAGAGAACAAACAGCTGCCAGTCATGTATATGCTTTCTACAGACGGACTTGCTAACAGTTATAAAGACGACCATGAGTTCAGGAAAACCTGCAGGGATTATTATGAGCTGCTGAAAGAGCATGGCGTAAAGGCAGTGTCCGACCAGTTGAAAATATGGCTGCAGGAGACCAGTGAATTGGGAAGCGGTGATGACATCACAGCCCTGTTTGCATATGAAATGATGCAGGAACAGGGATTCGCGGTATAAGGATTGTATTGTGATTTTGGGTACGGTGAAGAAGAATTCCCTGGCTGGAAAGGAGAGAAGATTATCAAAATGGAAGCGCGGATTGCGTTATGCAAATGTAAAGAGGGTAAAAACATATATGGTGTCCGCTTTGAAAAGTCAGAAGATGGATGGAAATATACCTGGGCGTTTCCGGTAAAGGAAGCTACGGCTAAGAGGGAGCAGTACGATAAGACTAAGATTATGGGACAGATTGTTCCTGATAATGGATATCCGGGCTGCCCTTTTTGCAGAACCAGGGATTTTGTGATATGCAACTGTGGCAAACTCAACTGCCATAATGGGAATGATTCCCATTTTACATGTAATTGGTGCGGTTTATCTGGAACACTGGGAAGTTATGATGGCTCGGGATTTGGTTCCGGCGGTGATGTATAGTGTGAGATTTTAGAGATTCTGGGAGGAGAACGATATGCAGACAGTGAAACTGGGAAAGACAGGGATTGTAACAAACAAGAATGCTTTCGGGGCATTGCCGATTCAGAGGATTTCGGATGAGGAGGCAGTGAAGCTTCTTCGGAAAGCCTATGAGAATGGGGTGACCTTTTTTGATACAGCCAGACTGTATACAGACAGTGAGCATAAAGTGGGACTGGCCTTTGAAGGTATGCGGGAGAAGGTTGTGATTGCCACAAAGACAGGGGCGCGGCATGCGGAAGACTTCTGGAAAGACTTAGAGACCAGCTTGAGGGAGTTAAAGGCGGATTATATAGACCTTTATCAATTCCATAATCCGGCGTTCTGCCCGAAGCCGGGAGATGAGAGCGGTCTTTATGATGCAGCTCTGCAGGCAAAAGAGCAGGGAAAGATAAGGCATATCGGTATCACAAACCATCGACTGACGGTGGCCCATGAGGCGATTGACAGCGGGCTCTATGACACCTTACAGTTTCCGTTCTGTTATCTGGCTACCGAGAAAGATATGGAATTGGTGGAGAAATGTAAAGCGGCAGATATGGGATTTATTGCCATGAAAGCATTATCAGGTGGTCTGATCACCAATTCTGCGGCAGCTTATGCTTATCTGGCGCAGTATGACAATGTGCTGCCAATCTGGGGTGTGCAAAGAGAAGCAGAACTGGATGAGTTTTTATCCTATATCAGCAATCCGCCGGTTATGACAGAGGAACTTGCAGCGCTGATCCGGAAGGACAGAGAGGAACTTTTAGGGGAGTTCTGCAGAGGCTGCGGTTACTGCATGCCTTGTCCGGTTGGTATTGAGATCAATACCTGTGCGAGAATGTCTCTGCTTCTTCGCCGTTCTCCCGCAGCAGGGCATTTAAGTCCTGCAGGACAGGAGATGATGATGAAGATTGAGAAGTGTCTGCACTGCAACCAGTGTAAGGGCAAGTGCCCTTATGGACTGGATACGCCTGCGCTTTTGGAGAAAAATCTGGAAGATTACAAGAATGTGCTGGCAGGTAAGGTAGAAGTGTAAAGTTATGGAACGGAAATGAGAGGAATATGAGTTCTGTAAAACATAGAAGACACCATATTATAAAAATAGTAGGGATAGTACTGCCTGCGATGCCGTTTACAGTTATTGTGGGCAGCCTGTCCTTTTCTTTGTTACAGGGGGCTTTGCATCTGGACTTTTCCCAGGAGTACCGTCAGGTGGACGGCGCAGAACAGATTACCTTTCGCGAGAATTGGCAGCATAAAATTTATAGAAGATCCTTTTGGGGCCTGCGTTCTGTGGGTAAAGAAGAGCGTGGTATATATGACATGCAGGATGTTGAAAAAGCGGAAGATGAGGAAGCAATAGTCAGCTGGCTGGATACGGACGTGTATGATGTTTCAGAGTCGAGAGAGCATATTGTCTGGTATGACTGGCAGGAGGAGAAGATTTTCTTAGGGGACTTAGGGGGAGAGATTCTTCAGGCTTATGAGACACAGGATATGGTGGAACAGATTGTGTTTTCACCGGATGGAAAGTATATTCTGTTTTGTGAGATCGAATACGGCGTAAATGGCGGTTATTCGACAGATGAGGAATACTGCAGTTATCGGGCCATAGATATTGGAGACGGGGCACAGTATAAGGTTTATGGAGGTTATCGGGAGTGGTTTAAGGTATATTGGGAGTAGGAAACAGGAGTTAGGGGATTTGGTTATGTATTAAATGAACATGGAAAAGGAGGAAAGGTATGAACAAAAAAATCGGTTATTTTGCAGGTGCAATCATTTTTGTGGCGATAATTGGCATATTCTGGGCTGTCAATGGACAGGACATTGAGGAGTTCCCACAGACTATGTATGTATGTCAGAATGTATGCAAGGTCAGGGCCGGTGCAGGGGAATCCTTTGATGCGGTAGGGCTGCTGGCGAAAGAGGATATGGTTACAGTATTGGATTTGGTTGAGGGAGAAAACGGAAAGACTTGGTATAGACTTGATAAAGATTCTCTGCCGGCAGACATGGATATAGAAGCTGAGGAATGTTATATCCGTTCTGATCTGCTGGTGTTGCATTAGTGCCGGACGAAGTTATAATAAGAGAATCTGGCAATTATACAGGAGTGGAGAAATTATATGAAAAATATATGGATAGAAGGTCTGCAGGGAATGGGAAAATCCACACTGTTAGAAAGAATAAGCTCTCGGATTCCAGCTCTGCATGTTTGTCGGGAGGGAGACTATTCACCAGTGGAGCTTGCCTGGTGTACCTGGATGACGGAAGAAGAATACAGGCAGATGCTGGAGCGCTATGGGCCAATCAGGGAAGAGGTGATAAAGCATACTGTAAGAGAGGAAAGTCATTACATTGTTACTTATACCAGAATCCTTACAGAAATTCCGGGTTTTCATAAGTACTTGGGAGAGTACGAGATTTATAATGGAAGAAAATCCATAAAGGAGTTAGAAGAGATTATTTGTTCCAGATATTGGAATTTTCATGATACCGGTTATTTGTTTGAGGCTTCTTTTTTCCAGAATATCATGGAAGACATGATATTGTTTCATGAACGAAGTGATGAACAGATTATGGCATTTTATCGGAAATTGTACGGCGGGATAGCAAAAGATAATTTCCTAATGCTCTATCTGTACAGCGATCAAGTAGAAGAAACGATTGATGTCATAAGAAAAGAAAGATGTGATGATCAGGGAAATGAAATGTGGTATTCTCTGATGATGGGTTTTTTGATACAGTCTCCTTATGGCAGACGTCATGACTATAAGGATTTTAGCGATCTGGCAGCACATTTAAGACACAGACAGGGATTAGAACTTCGCATTATAAAAGAGATGTTTGGAGAACGGGCAATGATTCTGCCGGCTAAAAAGTGGAACCTGGAAGAGGTGCTGTCTTTCATTTCATAGAGAATCCATCAGAGCAGTATTGTGTTCCCTCTTTTGTGATGAGCAGATATTCCACATCTGTGAAGCTGTCCAGGAACTGTTGTCCCTCCGAAAGTCCCAGGCACATGCAGGCGGTGGAGAGGATGTCGGCTTTGGTGGAGGAGGGGCAGATGATCGTCACAGCTGCCAGTTCGTTGTTGACTGGATATCCGGTAGCGGTATCGAGGATATGGTGATAGAACACATCATTTTCGTAGAAACAGCGTTCATAAATGCCGGAGGTAACTACGGAAGTATCCCTGATATCTACAGTTCCCAGAGAGGTTCCGCCTGGGGCGAAGGGCTCCTGGATGCCAATACAAAACGGGCTGCCGTCCGGCTTTGCACCGATGGCCAGCACGTTGCCGCCCAGGCTGATACAGGCACTGTGAACCCCTTGGGAGAGCAGGTATTCTTTCATTTTATCTGCAATATATCCTTTGGCGACGGAACCCAGGTCTATAGAAGCTGCGGAATCTTCCAGACTGACCCTATAAGAGTCGGATGAAACACTTTCCGGGTTGTGGTCGTTTATCAAACGGATATTTTGGTAGGAGACATGGGTAAGAGCTTCTGCGATATCCGCTTCGTCTGGGACACAGGGTTCTTCTTCGGAACCAAAATGCCATAGTGCACTCACAGGACGGATTGTGGGATCCACAGCGCCCCCTGTCATAGCGGCGTATTCTATGGCTGTTTCCAGAACAGATATGGTTTCTTTGGAGACAGGAACTTCTTTGCCGGCGCCATGGTTGATATTCCATATATCAGAACCTTCCACGGTAGCGCTGAAAAGCTGTTCGTATGTTTCTGCCAGTGCAAAACAGCCATCCAGTACAGCGGTATCTTCTGTGTCGTAGAGGGTAATCTGGATGACGGTGTCGAAATAAAAGCCGGTCCGGGAGATGGGGTCTGTGTTTCTCTTACAGCCGGTAAGTGACAGGAGCGCTGCAGCAAGAAATATAAAAAGAACAGCCCGGCCTGCCGTTAGATGCTGTTTTTTGAAGGTTCTTTTTGAGGAGGTCATTTTCATCTTCTTTCCAATCTATGCCAAGTTGCCAATTTCTCCATTACATGATACCATAAATATACCATTGGGTCAGTCATATGGCAAATATGTTTTAAGGAAAAGAAATGAGGAGTAGTCGTTATGAAATTACCAGGAGAAGAAGAGTCCGGGGGCATGGGGCCCTCTGTCATTTATATGGTATTCGGCGTGACAGCCTTCGTCCTGATTACGGTCTTTGCGGTATTTCAGGGCAATCAACATAAGAAAGGCGGCAGTGAGTATTTAAAGGAAGTGCAGAAGCAAAAAGAGGAAGAGGCGGCATTAGAAGTTGTGGAGGAACAACTGCAGGAGGAAGAAGCCCCCAAATTGCGGGCAGAAGATCTGGATTTCTGGGATATGTATCCAGTGGATGGGGAAGAGGCCGACGCGCCGGAAGCCGCAGATAACAGTTTCCCTGACAAGACAGATGAGAAGCCATCCTCTGTTGGGAAGACAGGCGGGAAGTCCTCCTACGCTGAGAAGGCAGAGCAGGAACGGGAAGAACAGCGTCAGAAGGAAGAAGAGACCAGAAATGATCCGTCCACAGATGGAAAGCATACCCTGGTTACGAATCGTAACGGGGAGGATGAGTGGGTGCTGATCAGTCCCTATCTGACTAAGAGTACCATTGATTTTACCAAGATAGAAGATAAGGCCGGACTCAAACGCTATATGGAGAATGGCAGAGAAACTTCTTATGTGGGAGTAGATATCTCCAAACATACCGGCAAGGTTAATTTTACCGGCCTCAGGGCAGCCGGGGTGGATTATGTCATGATTCGTCTGGGCAGCCGGGGTTACAGTACGGGGCAGATTTCCCTGGATGAAAATTTCAAGGAAAATATAGAAGGGGCCATTGAGGCGGAATTGGATATCGGGGTTTATTTTTATTCTCAGGCGGTTTCGCCAGAGGAGGCCATCCAGGAAGCCAATTTTGTGATGCAGACACTGGAACCCTACAGGGCGCATGTGAAGTATCCGGTTGCATTTGACATGGAGTTTGTGTCTAATGATAAATCCAGGATAGAGGGATTAAGCCGTGAAGAAAAGACAACTGTGACAGCCACGTTTGCAGAGGGGATGAAGGCGGCAGGTTATGTGCCCATGATTTATGGGGATAAAGAGTGGCTGCTCAAGGAAGTGGATCTGACGAAGCTTCAGGATTATGATGTATGGCTTTCCCAGGAGGAAGATATCCCGGATTATCCATATCGGTATACTATGTGGCAGTATGATACGAACAGTATAGTGAATGGAATCGATGGGGGTGCAGACCTCAATATTTGTTTTGTCAACTATTCGGAGCGATAGTGGTACAGGCGGGAAGTAACTTTAATGGATGCGTATAAGTCGGCATAGACGGCAGGCGGCATTCCTTCCATGTAGTTGGGAGTGTAGGCCTTGTTTATGCCGGCTTCTTTTAACAGGTCGATGGCTTTGTTATAGGCGATGGCGGCTTCTGTTTCTGTGGCATAAGTGCCTACTGTCACATTGCCTTTCACATGGATTTTGACCTGGTAGATGGTTTTATTCTTTTGCTGCATGGCAAAGACACCGTTGTAACGGTTAATGATTTCTATGTTCTCATAGCGGAGGTCATTATGGTTGCCGTTGATAAAGCGGTAATCCCGGTTTTCCACGGCGTAGTTTTTGATACCGTAACGGCTCATGATATTGACCTGCATCCCGTAATCCGCCACGAAATAGTGTCCGCCCCGGCGGGAAATCTTCCGGGAGGAATAGTAAAACAGATCATCCATATCAAAGATAAAGAAGTCAGAGAGAGAGAAATAATAGTAGAAGAACCGGGGCCTTATATAGATGGGGGTATTAAAGTAAATGCCATTATCCCGAAAATTGATCAGGCTGACCCATTTGTGGAAGGGAAGCGGTGAGGCAGCGTCGTAGTCATCCAGATGGCGGGAAGAGTCTTTTAACAGTTGAAAAGCGCAAAGATATGTCTCATGCGCTTTTTTTTCATGGTCATAACTGCCCAGACTGATATGCTTATTGCGATAAGTTAATGAAGCGCGAAAATAGGTGGATCCATCTTTGCGTTTTGCCGTATATACGCCGGTTAACTGCTGTTTCATGACGCGTTCCTCCTTTTCTATGATTGTACCATTTTTGAGAAAAAAAACAAATTAAGAAATATTTTTCCTTTTTCCTGTATAAACTAATATTGGTAAGACAAGAAGTATTTGTATATTGATTTGTATCTTGGAATGGAGGAAAGATGTACAGGAAATATATAACAGGTCTCCTGCTGGCAGGTTCCACGCTTGTGGCGTCAGGTATCTGCGCCAGAGAACTTAAGATTGATCGGATATCGGCCAAGCCTGCTTTCCGCATGGAATATCTGGACGAGTCGATGGCGGAGGACAGTCACAGTTATGTGGAGACCATTGCCAGCGTGTCTTCAGGCCAGAGGGTCGTTGACTATGAGGTGTTGGAGCAGACCATGCAGTATCAGATGTCGGACAAGGATTATGATGCGCTCCTTCGCATCGTAGAGGCGGAGGCAGGCGGTGAAGATCAAAACGGAAAGCTTTTGGTTGCCAATGTGGTCCTTAACAGAGTCAACAGTGATGTGTTTCCGGATACCGTGTGGGATGTGGTCATGCAAAGAGAGCAGGGGATTGCTCAGTTCTCTCCGACAGTGGACGGACGGTTTCAGAATGTCAGCGTCAGTGAGGATACGAGGGCAGCTGTGAAGAGAGCTTTATATGGAGAAGATATTTCTCAGGGGGCGCTGTATTTCTGTGCCCGTGAAAAGGCAGATTCCGACAAGTTGAAATGGTTTGACAGAAAATTGACGAAACTGTTTGCCTATGGGCATCATGAGTTCTTTTCGTAAGGCTTGTTGTATAAGGGGAAAATATATGTTATAATCATGGGCAGATTTATTTCAGGAAATACAAAAGCACAGGAAAGGCATGGTCAAAGGAATGGAAGTATTATACAGCAGTACAAGGGACAGCGGGAAGAAGGTCACAGCATCCCAGGCAATTTTAAAGGGACTGTCGGAGGATGGGGGGCTGTTTGTGCCGGATCATATCCCGACACTGCCCTGTTCCATGAGAGAGTTTGCGGATAAAGACTATCAGGATACGGCTTATGAGGTCATGAGGCTGTTTTTAACGGATTTTACGGAGGAAGAGCTTAAGGGGTGTATCGCGCGCGCGTATGATTCCAAGTTTGATACGGAAGTGATCGCGCCGCTTGTGGAAGCGGAGGGTACATATTATCTGGAGCTTTTCCACGGAGCGACCATCGCTTTTAAGGATATGGCGCTTTCCATCCTGCCGCATCTGATGATTACTTCTGCGAGGAAGAATCATGTGGAGAATGAGATTGTTATCCTCACAGCCACTTCCGGAGATACGGGTAAGGCTGCTTTGGCTGGCTTTGCGGGAGTCGAGGGCACGAAAATCATTGTTTTCTATCCTAAAAATGGGGTGAGTCCCATTCAGGAGAAACAGATGGTGACCCAGAAGGGTGATAACACCTTTGTGGTGGGGATTCATGGGAATTTTGATGATGCGCAGACCGGTGTAAAAACGCTTTTTAACGATAGACAGCTGGCAGAAGAGATGGCAGAGCAGGGCCTGCAGTTTTCCTCCGCCAATTCCATTAATATTGGCCGTCTGGTGCCGCAGGTGGTCTATTATGTCTATGCTTATGCACAACTTTTAAAGGAGGATAAGATTCAGGATGGAGAGAAAATCAATGTGGTAGTTCCCACAGGGAATTTCGGCAATATCCTGGCGGCTTTCTATGCTAAGAATATGGGTGTGCCGATTAACAAGTTAATCTGTGCATCCAATGAAAATAAAGTGCTTTATGATTTCTTTATGACAGGAGAATATGACAGGAACCGCGAATTTAAACTTACCAGTTCTCCTTCCATGGATATCCTGATTTCCAGTAATTTAGAGCGTCTGATATATCGCATTGCAGGCAGTGATGCGCAGAAGAACGTCAGTCTGATGCAGGCGCTGTCTAAGCATGGAAGCTATCAGATTACAGAGGAAATGAGAGAGCAGTTGACGGATTTCTATGGTAACTATGCGGATGAGAAAGAAACCGCAGACAGAATCAGACAGATGTATGAGAATACCGGCTATGTGTTAGATACCCACACAGCGGTTGCCAGCGCTGTATATCAGAAGTATGCGGCGGATTCAGGGGATACGACAAAGACAGTGATTGCGTCCACTGCAAGTCCGTTTAAGTTTACGAGAAGCGTTATGAATGCCATCGACCAGAAATATGACAGTCTTTCTGATTTTGAGCTGGTGGATGAGCTTTCCAGAATTGGGAATGTGGATGTGCCAGGGGCGATAAAGGAAATCAGGACTGCACCGGTTGTCCATGACAACGTGTGTGACAAGACGGAAATGAAAGCGGTGGTAAAGCAGTTCCTCCATATTGTATAGCGGGAAAGCACATCAGAAACCTGAGGGAAGAAGATTTAAGAAGATAAGAGATTGCAAACAGTAAAGGAAACGAAAAAAGAGATGTCTGGCAGGCATCTCTTTTACTATTCTATTATACCATAAAATGACTGTTTTCTCAAGACTTGTAATGGATTTTAGCCCATCGTATACTTAGGAAGCTGCTTTTAACACGCATACGACAAGGGAGGGAATGTGCATGGAACAGAAAAGCTGGCTGGAAGAGATGAACAGGCAGACATTGGCCAGGCAGGTACTTGAGACGAACTGTTATACACAAAAATACGGCCTCGTTTTAAGGGAGGAGGATGCAGCGCTTTTGGCGCAGGAAAGGACAAATGTATTAAAGGCGGAGAGAAGAGTGGAGTTTGGACAAAGTATAATGCCAAAGATTATTTATACGTTTTGCGATTCTTCTTACGTTAACCAGGATAATTATTGTGATAGTTTAGCCCGCCTGCAGGAAATTTTTTATCAGTATAAAAATGAAATGGAAGACGAGATTACGGATGATGAGCTCCTGGAATTTATGAGGGAACAATTTGAGAATGTTTGTTGCGGAGACTTCGGATATTTGGAGGGGACTTGTCTGGATATTTTTGCACAGGCCATCCGTGCCGGCTATTCTGGTTATCGGGAGTCAGGGGGAAAAGGAGAGTTTGAGAAATTTGACATTGTCAGGCGATGGGACAGGGAATTATATTTGGAGGCATTAATGGATCTTTTCTGATGGCTGTCTATGGGAGAAAGATATTGCGTGAAAGTGCGGGCAAGGAGGTAGACATTATGGAGATATTGAATTATCCGATGGAAGAAGTCATGCAGGTTGTATCGGAACTGGCCGGGAAGTATACCGGCTGTGATCACTCTTCGGTCACTTATGAAAAGGTGCAGATGCTGATGGGTGCAGTTATGTACTGCGTCAGGGAATATGAGCAGCAGAAAAGCAATGCGCTTCTGACAAAGAATGTTTCTGTAAAAGAGGCATATCGATATGGCTGGGAAATCGTGCTGGATAAGCGCAAAAAGCTTCAGGAACTTTATAATGAACTGATTCTGGATTTTCGGGATTATGGCTCGGTGTGTCTGCATGATACCATCAGACAGGGGATTCCGGCATTCCTGGAAAGATATGATGATAGGTATGCACCCCAGGAGACGCTTCTGACACTGGATTATCCAATTCTGGTGGATTATGGCGCCTTGTCAGGAGTAAGCCGGGTGCTTAACTATGTACAATGCATCTGTCTGGAGCAGAAGTTCCTGCAGAAGATGGATGAGGGATATGTTATTAAGATCCTGCGGGCATATCAAAGGGATTATGCATATATGATCGAAAATATCTGCGAGGTCGTTTGTCAGAATCTGTTGGGGCATATGATGTTGGACAAGCCTTTGCAGGAAATTGGTTTTGATAAAGAAGAGCTGGAAAGTCTGGAAGACATTCTGGCAGAAAAGACGAAAGAGCAGATAAGTGCATTTGCTTTCAAAGCAATGGAGCGGCTGACAGGGAAGTATTATGATGATAATGACCTGCTGCTTTATTTAAACAACGGTCTGCCAGATATTGTTACCAGAATCCAGTGCAGCCTGCAAAATCATTGTCTGGGTAATCTTTTTGTGATCTGACTGTGGTAAGTGATGCCTGGCGGGAAATCAAGCAGAAATCCATCGCCGTTTTTGAAGATTATATCCACTCTGTACCGTTTATAAATAGTAGGAGAATATGAAAGGTCCTGCAGAATGGACGCAGCGTATGTAACAGGTGCAGACCAAGATTTGGACTGCAGTAAAAAAGGAGGATATTGTATGAAAAGATGGATGATGGCAACGATTGTTTCCTGTATGATTCTTACAGGTTGTGGAATGGGGACTTCTGTGTCGGAGGCGGGAATGAAGACAGAATCTTCCATGGAGCTTGGCAGTATAGAGGACATTGCAGCGGTTGAAGTAACAAAGAATCTTGCAACCACAGAGCAGTTAGGAATCAAAGAACTCACGAATAATTGGCCGGAAAATGTATATTACGATGCCAACGGTGTCTATGCCGATCCTTTATCTACAACCATAGAGATTACGGAGCCTGTGACGCTGACCATTTCCGGGGTGACTATGGATGGCAGTCTGCGGTTGAAAATCTTGAATCAGGATACCTATGAGGTCTTCCTGGATGAAAAGAATCCGGAGGGGGAATATACAGTTTCTCTGAATCAGTCTGGGATGTATACGATACTCTTTTATGCCAAAGAGCATGTGGGGAGTGTGGATATCGCGCCGGAAGAGATTTAGAAATCAAAAGAGCATTGCCTGTAACAACACAGTTATAGGGCAATGCTCCTTTTATGTATCCTTTATCTTACGCTTTTCTCTGCAGAAGCTTCTCGTAATTCCTGTCCACACAGACAGTCTTATAGGCAGGACGGATGATCTTACCATTGTTGGCCAGCTCTTCCATACGGTGAGCGCTCCATCCTACAATCCTGGCGATTGCGAAGATAGGAGTGTAGAGCTCCATCGGCAGATTGAGCATATCATATACAAAGCCGGAATAGAAGTCCACGTTGACATTGACGCCTTTGTAAATGGGCCGTTCCCTGGCGATGATCTCCGGCGCCAGCCGTTCAACCAGAGAATAGAGGGCAAACTCATCATGCAATCCTTTTTCCTCAGAGAGTTTCTCCACGAAAGTCTTAAAGATGATGGCACGTGGATCGGACTTTGAGTAAACGGCATGTCCTACACCATAAATCAGACCGGCATGGTCGAAGGCTTCTTTGTGAAGAAGTTTTGCGAGGTAATCAGCCACCTGTCCTTCATTCTTCCAGTCAGAAACTTCCCGCTTCATCTCATCAAACATTTTTACGACCTTGATATTGGCGCCGCCGTGACGAGGACCTTTTAAGGAACCGATGGCCGCTGCAATAACGGAGTAAGTGTCTGTCAGGGAAGAAGTGACCACATGGGTTGTAAAAGATGAGTTGTTACCGCCGCCATGCTCCATGTGAAGAATCAGGGCGATATCTAAAATCTTGGCTTCCAGTGGGGTATATTTACTGTCCGGGCGCAGAATATGCAGGATATTTTCTGCGTTGGATAATTCCATCAGCGGCTGATGGATATAAAGACTCTCTCCATTATGATAGTGGTTGTAAGCCTGATAACCATAGATGGAAAGCATCGGAAAGAGCGCAATCAGCTGAAGGCTCTGTCTTAATACATTGGGCAGGGAAGTGTCATCTGCCCGGTCATCATAGGAATAGAGCGTGAGCACGCATCTTGCCAGTGTATTCATCATATCGTTGCTGGGCGCTTTCATGATAATATCGCGCACAAAACTGGTGGGAAGAGAGCGATAGCTGTTCAACAGTTTCGTAAAATTTGTAAGCTCTTCCTTGTTGGGCAGCTTATCAAACAGGAGAAGGTAAGTGACTTCTTCAAATCCAAAGCGGCCATCAGCAGAAAAACCGTCCACCAGATCCTTGACATTATAACCTCTGTAAAAAAGATTTCCATGTGTGGGTACCTGTACGCCGTCCACGATTTTATTGGCGCGCACATCAGAAATGTTAGTCAGTCCTGCAAGGACACCCTTGCCGTTTAAGTCACGCAGTCCCCGCTTTACATCATATTTTGTAAATAGCTCCGTATCTATAATGCCGGCTTGTTCGCTCATATTCGCAAGTCGTACGATTTCAGGTGTGATCTCAGAAAAACTGTTTTGTTCCATAGATATGTTCCTCCCTTCATAATACGTCATATCTTTCCATGCGATGCGGTGCATGGATATTTACCATCTTTAATCTTTGTCTTTCCTATCATACCATGAAAAAAAAGCCTGAAACAAGCAAAATACTGAAATTAACAAAACTTTAACAATTTTTGTCTGTAAAAATAGTAAAATGGTACTAGAAACAGAAAATATTTGTATTTGAGTTCGCACTGCGGATTAGATATAATAGATGCAGAACTTTGCAATTACCAGGAAAGGAGCATCATAGGATATGGATAAAAAGGAGATATTGAAACGTGTGGATCACACCCAGTTAAAGGCATTTGCGACCTGGGAGGATATGGTTACCCTTTGTGATGAGGCAATCGCAAATGAGACAGCTTCCGTCTGTGTGCCGCCGGCTTATATTAAGAGGATACACGATACCTATCATGAGAAGATAAACATCTGTACAGTGGTGGGGTTCCCGCTTGGATATTCGGTGACAGAAGCTAAAGTGGCAGAGACACGTAAAGCCATAGAGGATGGCGCGAATGAGATAGACATGGTTGTCAATATCAGTGATGTGAAAAATGGACTGTATCAGAATGTAGAGGAGGAGATTCGTACCCTGAAACAGGAATGTGGGGATAAAATCCTGAAAGTCATTATAGAGACCTGCTATCTGACAGAGGAAGAAAAGATTGCCATGTGTAAAGCCGTGACAAATGCCGGTGCAGACTATATCAAGACTTCCACAGGATTTGGAACAGGTGGCGCCACGGTAGAGGATATCCGTCTGTTTCGAAACTATATTGGCCCGAATGTCAGGATTAAGGCGGCGGGAGGCATTTCCACGCTGGAGGACTTAGAGGCTTTTGTGAAAGAAGGGTGTGATAGAATAGGCACTTCGAGAGCCGTAGGACTGCTACAAGATTAGTCCGGCAGTTACATACAGGCAGTTTATAAGTTTTTAGGAAATATTTCCTAATTTTTTGTTTGCTTTTTTAAAAAGCGGCAGTATAATATTAATATACTAGGTTTAGACTGGAAAAATGTCTTTTAGCAGAAGCGGAAAGGAGCATGTTTATGAATGTATCTTCCTCTCAAAAGAGTCTTTTTTGGTCCTACACGCATCTGGCCAGCGGGAAACGGATTAATACAGCGAAGGATGACGCGGCGGGGATGGCTATTGCGAAGCGGATGCAGAGTCAGGAGACGGGACTTCGTGTCGGCGCTGACAATGCGGGAATGGCAATGGGAGCCGCCAATGTGGCAGAAGGTGCACTGGGCGGCATGTCTGATTATCTGCAGCGGATTCATGAACTTGCCATCAGATCCATGAATGGTATCAATTCGGATGCCGATAAGCAGATTTACCAGAAAGAAATCGATCAGCTTAAACAGGGAATAGAATCTCTGGCAAGAGATACTTCTTTTAATGAGCAGAAGCTCTTGGATGGCAGCATGGCTGATATGGCAGTGGCTACGTCACCAAACGGCGGCGGTATGAGGATTCAGTTGGAAAGTTCCACCCTGGAAGCGTTGGGTATTGCAGACCTGGATGTTACATCCAAGGACTTTAACCTTGATTCCATCAAAAAGGCGATGGATATGGTCTCAGAGCGCAGAAGCAGTCTTGGTGCTTCCACAAATGCTTTGGAACGTGTGAAAAATTATAATACATCTGCGGCGCTTTCCCAGTTATCTTCCAGAAGCCGTTTGGAAGATCTGGATTTTCCCAAGGCGATTTCCAAGAAGAAGCAGGAGGAAGTTCAGGGGCAGTATCGGATGCATATGTTAAGAAGGCAGATGGACCAGAAGAAATCTCTTACGGCCTTGTTTTAATATTGACTTTTTAAAGTCTGTCTGAGATAATGTTAAAGGTGTACGGATGCGCGTACATACAAGGGAAGTTCGGGATTCCTGAGAACAATGCTCAAGGATTCCGTGAAATAATACAATTTTTAAGGAGGAGAACATAATATGGCAACAAAAGCGTATTATCCCATTTCCGAAATTGGTGCTGGCAAGGTTGGTTTTTCCAAAACCCGTTCCATCATCGAAGCAGCATTTTACGGAAACAATGTAGTAAAGGTTAGCAGCTTGAGAGAGGCTTATGAATTGGCAAAAAATTCACCTGGCACAGTTGTGACAGATATGCCGATCAAAGACGGTGATACCTTCGGTCTTCCCGCAGATGCAAAGGTTCTGTTATTCAACGACGGTGCAGTAACAGGACGTTATGCAGCAGCACGTCGTATCAAAGGCGAGCCTGGTGTGGACGAGGCGAAGCTGGATAAAGTAGTTATGGATGCTATCTATGAGACACGTTGGAAAACTATGTATCATGCAGAGTGTTTCGTAGGTCTTGATCCTGAGTTTATGGTTAAGGCACATCTTCTGATTCCTGAAGGAGAAGAGAACTTACTGTACAATTGGATGATCAACTTCCAGTATATGTCTGATGAGTATGTTAAGATGTATAAGAATTCCAAGATGGTTGGAGATGGCAAAGAGGCTGATATCTATATTTTCTCCGATCCTCAGTGGGCACCTCATGAGGCACCTGATGTTGACTACTGCTGCCTGAGCGATCCTCTGACACTGTGCTACTTTGATACCAACGAGAACTGTGCAGCAATCCTTGGTATGAAGTATTTCGGTGAGCATAAGAAAGGTACTCTGACAATGGCATGGGCACTGGCTAACAGAAATGGTTACGCTTCCTGCCACGGCGGTCAGAAAGAGTACTCCTTAGAGGGCGGCAAGAAGTTCGTTGCTTCCGTATATGGTCTGTCAGGTTCTGGTAAGTCAACTCTGACACATGCAAAACATGATGGCAAGTATGACGCATTTGGCGGTATCAAAGTGCTTCATGACGATGCATTTATCATCAACAGTGATACCTGTTCATCTATCGCTTTAGAGCCTACTTATTTTGATAAGACATCAGATTATCCGACAGGATGCCCTGATAATGAGTTCCTTTTATCTGCTCAGAACTGCTCCTGCACAATGGACAGTGAGGGTAAGATTCAGTTAGTAACAGAGGATATCAGAAACGGTAATGGCCGTGCTATCAAGTCTAAATTATGGTCTCCTAACCGTGTGGACAAGATTGATGCACCTGTTAATGCAATCTTCTGGATTATGAAAGATCCTACAATCCCGCCGATTGTCAGATTAAAAGGTGCGGCACTTGCATCCGTTATGGGCGCAACATTAGCTACCAAGACATCTTCTGCGGAGCGTGTAGCAGCAGGTACTGATATGAACGCAATCCGTATCGTTCCTTATGCTAACCCGTTCAGAACTTATCCTCTGGTAAATGACTACGAGAAGTTCAAGAAGTTAGTGGAAGAGAAGAACGTTGAGTGTTATATCGTAAACACTGGTGACTTCATGGGTCATAAGTGTCAGAAAGAAGATACCCTTGGTATCTTAGAGACCATCGTAGAGGGCAAGGCTAAGTTCGAGCAGTGGGGTCCTTTCGAGGATATCGAGATTATGAATGACTGGAGCGGCAAGACTGGTGATTTCACACCTGATCTGAATGATGCAGATTACAAGGCTCAGTTAAAGAGCGCTCTGGAGACTCGTGTAAATGCTGTTAAGGGCTTTGCTGAGAAGAAGGAAGGTTATGATAAGCTTCCTGATGAGGCACTGGCAGCACTTGAGAAGCTGGTAAATGCTTTATAATTAAAGTAAATTCCTTCGGAATTAACTTTACGAGTTCGGCTTCGCGGCCGCGGATGGCATTTAAATACGAAGTGAAAAATAAAAGGGAGAATCCGTTATGGGTTCTCCTTTTTGGGTGGTATCTGTTTGTGATTTTGAACAAAAGCTGTCAATCTGCCTTGCAGTTTTTCTTGTGGGCTTTTAACTTCTTCATAGCCCAGACATAGTGACTGGCGGTTGCGCTGACGAAATAAGAGCCGAGGGGACTGTTGCCGACCGGATTTCAGATACCAGGCTTGTCCTTTGTAGGCCAGTTTTAATGGATAGATGATGCGGGTCGTGTTGTGCATGGAAGATGCTGCGTATGTGATTTTCGTACATTTGTGTGTCAGGATGGCTGTTCTCAACATTTCAAACCTGGCATTATTGGCGGGATTCTCTCCCCATCTTGAGAAATCTACTTCCAGCCAGTCATCTGCGTGAACCTGGAACAGGGCAGAGAGTTTCTGAAGAATCAGGGTATTTTCGGTATTCGGTTTAGCGTGGACACTCTGCAGGGCAGTCAGGATTTCCCTCAGGTAATTATAGCACAGATTTTAACGATAAGGAGCAGAAAGAGGTGCAGGTATCCAAAGGGAAAAGAAAAGCCGAAAAATGACGCTTCCATTTTAAGGTGTTTTAAGATACAATGGATGAGTAGTATTGCAGTTACGGGAACGAATGGAAGGAGAAGTTGGATTTGAAGATCGGGACAAAAAGACCGTTGGTGCTTTCCTTGTCCGCAGTCCTAATTCTGGTGGGCATCCTGACTGGCTGTGGGTCAGCCAAAGAGCAGGCGGTTATGGAGCAGCCCCAGAAAGAAACCGTGGAAGTAGCGGATATCACAATCCATGAACAGATGGAAGTGACGGAAACGACAGACATTCCAATCCATGAGCAGATAGAAATAGAGAGAACCATACAGACAACAGACTGGCAGGATGCCATGGAAGCGCTGCTGCATGATATGTATGGGGATTACAGAGAAGAAGGCGGGGAGATTGTCTTTGTACCAGACGGTGAGCTGATGGATGGTATTTACAATGAGAATATTTACAATGGCATTCGCATGTATGCTTTAGCTGCGGGGATATCATTTTCTTATTATGAAGTGGAGGACGGGGGTCCTGAGAAATATCAGGAGGCCATCGTACATGCGGTAGACAAGCAGGCCAAAGTGATTGTCTGTGCCGGAGAAGATTTTCAGAGAGCAGTTGGAGCATTGCAGGATGTGTATCCACAGATTTCCTTTCTGTTGATTGACGGTATGCCGCTGGATGAAGCAGGGGAGCCGGTGAATCTATCTGATAATGTGCATTGTGTTGCTTTTCGGGAAGAGCAGGCAGGCTATCTTGCAGGATATATGGCAGTTCTGGAGGGATATCGGCAGTTTGGCTTTATTGGCGGCATAAAGACAGTACCGGTGCTTCGGTACGGATATGGTTATCTGCAGGGCATTGATGATGCAGCGGACCAGATGATGCTTGATGATGTGTCAGTGAAATATTGGTGTGCCGGAAGTTATGAACCCAGTCAGGCAGTTTTTGAGAAAGCGCTGGCTTGGTATGAAGAGAACACGGAAGTGATTTTTGCTTGTGGCGGACAGTTATATGAATCGGTGTTGGAAGCAGCAGAAGATAAGGGCGGCATGATGATTGGCGCAGATATAGACCAGTGTCAGGAATCAGAATGCATTTTGACCAGCGCGGTCAAGGGGATTGCAGATGCGGTGATTCTTTCGCTGGATGATTATTATGCTGCTGGCGGCAGATGGTCTGAGCCCTTTGCCGGTCAGGTTCAGTATTGTGGAGCAAGGGAGAAGTGTATAGGGCTGCCGGTACTGAACACAGAGTGGAGATTTGAAAATGTTACGACAGATGAATATTATGAAGTGTTTCATCGAGTCAGAAGAGGGGAAATAGAAGTGTCGGACGAGGTAGAGGTAAGACCACAGGTGTCCGTCACGGTGGAATATTGATGCGAGCAGAAAAAAGAAAAATATATGGTGAACGCAAAAATATAAGGCGGAGTCTGATTGCCCTGTTGGCCGGGATGCTTATGCCGGTTCTTTTATGTGGCTGCGGTAGTGAGGATGTTCCGGTCAGTTCGGAGCGGGTTGAGACAGAGGGGGCGATTGTGCCTGGAGAGGAATTCGATGCGGAGAGGCTGACCAGGGGCGATGTGGAGTTAAGCACTTCCAAACTTGCCGATTATGCATCCCAGGCGGCATTGTTTTATGAGGAGTCTACCGGCAAACTGGAGTACTCTATGGTCATGCCCCAGATACCGGGAAGCGATGATGCTTATTTGTATCTGTTTCATGAGGCATGCTATAATGATGGTGTGTTGTCCGGTGAGCCAGTTGCCTTTCAAGCTAAAAGGCGGTATTGGAAAATCAGATTTTCTTATGAGGAGGAATATCTTTTTGATCAGTTTGTTCCGGCGCTATTGGTGGACGGGGAGTACGTGCCGATAGGGAATGGCGTTTTTCTGATGAATCCGGAGGCCTTGGCTGAGAATCAGGATGAATATCCGGATGTGGGTTCTAAAAAGGGATTGCTGTTGGATCCGACGATGCTTAAGACCACGGAATTAACGGATCTTGGTGTTAAGCATGCTATTTATAATATCCCATTATCCCATATAATGGGGGAGACCACCAATGAGTTTCTGCCAACCATTGAATATGAATATGAGGGAGAGACGTATCTGTTTAATGGAGCGGCGATCAACGGCTACGATGAGTTATTTACTTATTTAGAAGATTTAGGAATGTGTACCACAGCAGTGGTGTTAAATGATTGGAACGAGAAGCATTTGGAGCTGATACATCCGGAGGCCAGAAACAAGGAGAGCGGAGCCTATTATTATATGTTCAATGCTGCGGATGAGGAGGGGGTCAAAACACTGGAAGCAGTGGCTAGTTTCCTGGCAGGCCGTTATTCCGGCGGGGAACATGGCATCGTACACAGCTGGGTCATTGCCAATGAAATTAATCAGCACAGAATCTGGAATTATCTGGATACGGTTGACGTGGTATATTATGCTCAGGAATTTGAGAGGGGAATGCGGATCTTTTATCAGGCCATCAAGAGTAAATATGCCAATGCCAAGGTATATTTCAGTGTGGATCATGATTGGAACAGCAATAAGACTGCAAACCCGAAATATTTTAATGCCAAGGACTTGATCAGGGCATTTAATGATGCGGTACTTTTGCATGGTAACTATGACTGGGGCATTGCCATACACCCTTATCCGCAGCCTATGACCCGCGTGAATTACTGGTCACAGCACTATGATAAGACGCAGGATGCGGAAATCGTGTCAATCATGAATCTGGGTGTGCTGACAGACTTTCTGAGTCAGGACAAATATTTGGATACGAATGGGGCGGTGCGCAGCATTACGATCACAGAACTGGGATTTTCCTCGAAATCAGGTGAGAAACTGCAGGCGGCAGCCTTTGCCTACTGTTATTTCATCACAGAAGCAAATCCATACATAGATGCCTTTATCATGAACAGGCAGACAGATGCACCCGAGGAAGTAAAACAGGGACTTGCCTTCGGGATTTACGAATATGATCATTCCGAAAAATATATCAAGGATGTATTCCGCTATATTGATACAGATCGGGCAGAAGAATATACAGAGTTTATGTTAAATATATTGGAGGTCGAGAGTCTGGAAGAAGCCCTTTCCTGGGCGCAGTGATGCAATGAAAGCAAAAGAAGGAAAGTGCTTTTTGGTCTGCTTTTTGGCCTTGGTTTCTGGCAAAAAATTCTGTTGTATTCTGCGGTCAATTCGGATATAATAGAACTAACCTGAAATGTGCGACAAAGTCTTGTTATTTTGAACCTACAGATACTTTAAACGGGATTCCTATATCGTCATATGGATGTCAGGCCTCCAGCCTTTGAGCTTTATGCAGTGGAAGGCAGAAGTATGATTGCGGTTACCCACCTAGCTTTGCTAGGAGTCAAAATACAAGATCCGGCATTTCGGGGGATTACAAAAGATGGAAAGCAGTCGTCTAAGACGGCTGCTTTTGTTGTTTCATATAAGGATACGTGGCGAAACCTGGTATATGTAGTTTTGGGATAAATGCAGGCATTTATGCATAGGAATAGAGAAGAGTCTGTGACCACATGGAAGGATAACGGTACGCAGGCGAAAGTACTGACAGAAAGGTTATGATATGAAGTTTGATGCGAAGTGGATGGCGAAGCTGTCGTTACTCTTTTTCGGGATGCTGTTTCTGGTGTGTTTGTGGTTGGGAAGAGGACAGAAACTAAAGGAAGCTCCCCAAGGAGATAAAATCATGGTGGAGGATGTGGAGATTCTTTTAGGTGCCTTGGAGAGAGAGGCAGATTTTGACCGGGGAGAAGTGCAGGGCACATATCTGACCTATCAACAGTACATACAGATATATGAGAAAATAGGCGGAGCGGAATTGGGGCTCCCTGATTTTGACGGCCGTTATGAACCGGAATATGAGTTATTAAAGAAAGACTGGTATGAGGCCTATGAGATTTTGCTTGCACATCTGGATAAAGAATCTTCTATCTGGGAGACAACGGTCTTCGTGCTAAAAGTAAATCCGGATACGAAGGAGGTCTACACGGAAACCGGAGCCATGCAGGGAGCTTATCAATATTGTTCGACAGCCTTTGCAGAAAATGCCTTCGAGGAGATGCGGGTATATGTGAAAGGAGATAAGCTGTTAACGATTGTGGAAGTGCTTCCGGAGGAGCATTATCTGGGAAATGTATGGGTGATGGAAATAACAGAAGATATGCTTACGTGCTTTTATCATCAGGTGGTTTTTCAAGTGAAGATAGCACAGAAAGAGGCGGAGAAGCTGGAAAGGGAACAGATTGCAGATTTGACATTTCGAGGCGGCAGGGTTGCATCAGCCAAAGGACATCATGAGAAAATCCACGGGAAGCTGCTGCGGGTTACAGATGATACAGTAGAGATTGAAGGGCAGGGGATCTATGAAGTCGCAAAGGATATGGAGATTTATAAACTTTATGGAAGTATGGAGACATTGCGGCGCACCGATTTAAAGATAGGTTATGCAGACACAGATTTTGTGATTGAAAAGAATAAAGTCCGCGCCTGTTTGGTGTCCAGAGAAGAGAAAGCAGACAGGATACGTGTTCTTATCAAAAACAAGGCAGATAACAGCAATTATCATGAGGCCGTAGATATTCGTGTGGATGGAGAACATGTGCGGATAGAAGCAGATGATATGGAGGTTGGCGAACGAAGAATCTTCCAGAGCAGAAATCTTACGGACAAGGTTCTTCTGGAGATAGCAAATAGCAGCAAGGAGAACAATGCCTACAGGGGATCCGTGGAGTGTTATCGGGTCTCGGAAGGAATTGCCCTGATCAATGAACTTTCTCTGGAGGAGTACCTTTATGCGGTGGTACCCAGTGAAATGCCTGCCTCTTATCCTGCAGAGGCCCTTAAAGCACAGGCCGTGTGTGCCAGGACCTATGGTTATCGTTATATTCTCCATGCGGGTCTGCCGCAGTTTGGAGCCCACGTGGATGACAGCACGGCCTATCAGGTGTATCACAACATAGAAGAGAATGCGGCCACGACCGCGGCAGTCAGGGAAACTGACGGCGTGCTGCTTTTCTATCAGGGAGAACCGGCACAGAATTATTATTATTCCACATCCTGCGGCGCGGGAACAGACACGAAGATCTGGAAAGGCGGAAAGGATACGGACACTTCCTATCTGTGTGCCGGACGGGTAAGCGAAAAGGAGGCAGGAATCAGTGCAGAACAACTTTGTCAGGAAGAAGTTTTCAGAGAGTATATAAGCAAAGTTCATGAGGAAGATCTGGAAAAAGAAGAGCCATGGTATCGCTGGACATATACCGTGGAGAAACTGGATGAAGATATCATGCTTGCCCGTTTGCGGGAAAGGTATCAGGCAGCACCGGAGGCAGTTCTCACGAAGGCGGAAGGCGGCTATTATGTATCGGAACCAGTAGAATCATTTGGAAAGATCAGGGAAGTATCCATCACGAAAAGGGGTGGGGGCGGTGTGGCCGATGAGCTGCTCATAGAAACGGATCAAGATACAATCAAAGTGGTATCAGAGTATAATATACGCTATGTACTGTGTGATGGTAAAAGTACTGTGGTGCGTCAGGATGATAGTACCACAGTGCCGGGAACACTGCTTCCCAGCGGCTTTTTTATTTTGGAAGCTGACAAAAGCGGTGATAATGTGGTAGGATATACGTTGACTGGAGGAGGATACGGACATGGCGTGGGAATGTCCCAGAATGGGGCAAAGGCGCTGGGGAAGAGGGAAGTATCTTATGAACAGATTCTTGCAATGTTCTATCCCGGGTGTACACTGGAAGACGTAAGGACACTGCACGAAAATTGACAGCGATCAGGTGAGTTATGAGGACGATTTACAGATTATATTATATTTTACGGGATTTTAACTGGCAGATGACGAAGAAGAATATCAGTGCCTTTGCGGCCAGCACCGCGTTCTTCCTTTTTCTGTCCATGATACCGCTTCTGATGTCGCTTTGCGCAATTCTGCCGTATACGGCGCTTACGAAAGAGAATCTGCTCAATGCGATTACGCAGTTTACCCCGGCGGCCATGGAGGGAATGGTGGTGCGGATTGTGTCGGATGTCTATGCCAGATCGGCGGGAACGATAACCATCTTTGCCCTGGTCACAATCTGGTCTGCGGCAAAGGCCATGCTGGCTTTGATTCGGGGACTGAATGCGGTCAACGATTTTGAGGAGAGACGTAATTATTTTGTGTTGCGGGCCATTGCCTGTATTTATACCGTGATTATTTTGGCAGCTATGCTGGTGGCGTTGTTTGTGATGGTGTTTGGCAATGTGATTGTAGATCTTTTGTTGGCAGACATTCCGCCGCTTCATCTTCTGGTTCGGTTTATCATGCATTTTCGGTTCTTGATATCCTGGGTGGTATTGACATTTATATTTGCTATGATTTATGCATTCGTGCCCGGTAAGAAGCTGCGGTTTAAGGTGCAGATTCCAGGGGCAGCATTTTCGGCTGTTTTATGGGGAGCTGCTTCGTATGCCTTTTCAGTGTATGTGGATAATTTTAATGGATTTGGAACCTATGGAAGCCTGACCACAGTGGTAATCCTGATGTTGTGGTTCTATATGCTGATGTATATTCTTATGATTGGTGCGCATATCAACCGCTATTTTGGTCCGGTTTATAAATTTTTGTTCGGCTGGCTTGACAAGTCACGGGAAAGACACTAAAATAGCAAGTAGATTTTATAGGAAGAAAAGCTGTGAAGGTGTCAGTAGGTTACTGTTTTCTGCAAGAGAGAGGGAATCATCGGCTGTAAGTTCCCTTCGGTTCAGATAGTATATCGAATTTCCCACCGGAGCTGCCTGTGCGAACAGAAGAGTAGTGCAGGACGTATCGGCACGTTACGCCAAATGAAGTGTCTGTTGCTGCTGATACATAAATGATATCAGTAATCAACAGGAATCTGGGTGGTACCGCGGATCTGATTCGTCCCATGTGTCAAACACATGGGACTTTTTTGCGCGATAAGCAGAGTCATAAGCCATTTTTTGTATGTGCCATGCTTGCATGAGCACAAACAAAAAATGGCTTATGACGAGCAACG
>ERZ777305.1209-NODE-1209-length-33208-cov-9.457093_pt1 | contig 33208 bp, 28 predicted proteins | sample MGYA00374965_ERZ777305 | MGnify/ENA primary metagenome ERZ777305 (study PRJEB29328, sample SAMD00013331) | mouse gut metagenome | study: EMG produced TPA metagenomics assembly of the Metagenome analysis of fecal microbiota from mouse which was promoted... | reverse complement strand
GGACATCTGATTTCCAGATTTCCGGAAGTGCGATTTCATCGCACAAGAATATTCACACGTCACTCAAAAACTGCTTCCTGACCTTTTCATGGGCAAACAATTCCTTGAAGGCATAGTCTGCCTTTAATGATATCTTTTCCATGTTTCCTCCTGTTCTGCAGGAGAAAATGTCATGGTTTCGTCCCCATCAGAGTAGAACCAGCCTGCCGGCTCACGCTCCAAACACCCCGTAAAACTATCTTTCTCAGAGCTGCTGTCGCACCGAAAATCTCAGAATCTCCTGCTTTTAAATGTAATTGGTCTGAATTTAAAAGCATAGATTTTCTGAAAAACAGAATGTTTGATTTGACATATTATTGTTATCTAGAAATTGTTATGCTTTGTAAAATATTATAAAATAGAAACATTAAAAATGTCAAGCTGATAATTTTCCTGATAAAATCCAGATAAAATTCTTCAAAGCCGGAGTCGATTCCCCTATACTATTTCCTTCCGTCCTTCTTACGTCCGGTAAGTTCATACAGTTTCTCAAGCCTACAAGGACTTAAAAGTCTCGGCCCGCCCAACTGGATTGTGCGGTACAGAAGTTCCGCATAAAATTCCACAGACTCCATTTTCATATAAGCAGAAAGCAAATCCTGCGCCCAGGTAAGCGCCCCGTGGCTTTCTAACAGGACCGCCTCATATTCTGCCAGATATGGCTCGATGGAATCCGGAATCTCCACTGTGGAAGGCGTTCCGTAAGGCGCCAGTGGCACCCTGCCAAAATTTACAATCACTTCCGGCATAATGGGTTCTTCCAACCCCCTGCCCATGACTGCAAAGCTGGTGGCAAAGATGGGATGGGCATGTACCACCGCCCCTACATCAGGACGCTTCTGATAGACCCGCAGATGCATCTTTATTTCAGAAGACGGCTTGCTATCAGAATCACTGTCAATCAAATTCCCACAAAGGTCTACCTTACACATCTGTTCCGGTTTCATGAATCCTTTGGATACACCTGTGGGAGTGCAGAGAATCTCATTTTCTCCCAGACGCACCGATATATTTCCGTCATTAGCCGCCACCATGCGGCGCTCATACATTCTCCGTCCAATCTCGCAGATCTGCTGTCTGCACACAGTTTCGTTTAACATGATTTGTTCCTCTTTCTTCCGGGTTTTCAGGTATCCTGAGTATAGCACATATATTTCTTTGCCGGCAATGTATATCTTACAGAGTCGAATCTGGTGAGGTGATACTTTTCAATATAATCATATATCAGGGATTGCGCATAGCCATGTGCCGTTGCATAGCCGCATTCCTGTAAATGACACGCTGCAAGGATATAATCCGAACAGCCAACCACTGGCTTGTAGCGAAGCGTTCTGCCACCATCCGTACTTCTATTTGCAATATAATCATTATGATCCAGAATGGACTGTTTCCAACTGTCATATGCACGCCATTTCGTCCCTTCCACTGTATAAAAACTGCCATCTTCTCTTTGCTCCGTTGCAGTTTTTATGTATGTCTTACCCTTCCATCCATTCTCCTTGATTCCAAACAGGGCATTAGCGTTTTTTGCAAGTTCAGAGGTTCCCCAGGCAGATTCCTTAATCGCCTGTGCCACTACTACCGACGGAAGCATAATCCTTCGCTCCTGCCAATCCCTGTATGCAATGTCTCCCACAAAATCCATAAATCTTTCTTCTCTTTCTGCAACTGCCTTCTTCTTATCCACCACCGTTTCACAAAGAGCCGAAAAAATGGCTTCAGCTATCGACTTTTCTTCTCCCATGGAACGATAAATTTCAACATCCCTGTCATTATCACAAAAACATACTTCAATCAACATTGCTCTTGCCTTGGTCTTACGAACAACATAAAGGCCGCTTCCATCTTTCACGCCACGATTCAGAAATCCCAGTTTCTCGATATGAGAACAAATCGCAATTGCTTCAGCATGTTTTCTTCCCTTATATGTATATACCTCTACGCCCTGCGCTCTATGCTCTCCTGACGCATTAAAGTGAATACTGATAAATAATTCCACTTCTGCCTGATTGGCAATCTGCACCGCCCTTTGAAGGTATTCCTCCTGTGATGCTGCCCTGTCCACTGTACAGTTTACCACGTTTTGGCCTATATCCATAAGTTTATTCATCAAAATACGTCCTACTAATCTGGTGTGCTCAGACTCCCTAAATAAACCAACTGCCCCACTCCCTGCTCCTTCAATGGTATGACCACAGTTAACCCCAATCAACATACGCACCCCTCCTGTCTACTTAACCTGTAATTCCGGCAAACCCGCCAGTGATGTCAAAATAGAAAGCAAGCCTGCCAAAAGCACTGTTGACATCAACCTGAACCATTCCACATCATTCAACAACATAGATGATCCAATTGCCGCAATTGCCGTCTGCGCCATAGTTTTTACTGCTCTTATTCCCGCTGCTTCTACCCAGCGCCTTATCTGTTTCACCTTTTTACTCATGTACAATACACCTCTTCTCACTTAGCACTTTCTGTTCCCACTATCTGTTTAAGTTTATTTAATGCCCTTTTCTTAAGTTGATTAACTGCCTGCCTCGACTTATGGCAAACTCTGGCTATCTCGGCCACTGAATATCCTTTGACGTAGACGAGATATACGATCCTTTTCTCTTTGGCATTTAGAGAACCATCTAGCCCCAGTTCTGTAAAAAAATTCATCTCATCCTGCTTAGCCATCTTGGACTCAATAAAATATCTTTGTTCCTGTGACAGTTCAGAAAACAAGACTTCCTTTTTGGCTTTGAAAATCTCACAAATCTTTTTATTGTAGAAATTCTTAACAGCTGTTTTGATATATGCAACTGCTGTTCTCTCTTTCTGCGCAAAGCTTCCTTTGTAGTCCATTTTTTTAATTAATTCAATAAAAAACAGCTGACAATCTTCATATGCGTCATCATATCTTAGTTTTCTGGCATATTTTTTTAGCAAAGGCTGAAATCTATTGATCAGTTCAAGCATTGCTTCCTGATTACCTTGTTGCGCTTTTATTAGTAAATTGTATATCATAATACATTCCTCCTTTCATTACTAAAGAGGAATGCATAGTGAAAATGTAAATATATAAATTTATCTTTTTAGTATGATTTGAAATATTTAATTGATGAGCAGATTTTTACCTGTGCGTCATGTTGCGCTCAATCCGGCAAAACATAAATACATATCACAAAATCTGGATAAAAATAGTTTATCATATTTCCATCATGATAGCGAACTTGGATTCTGGCAGGCAATGAAAAATGCAAGACGGAGATATTCAAAGACTTTTCTAAATCCGTGAAATATCTCCATTTTTTACTCTTACTGTCAAATACTATTCTGTACTTTTTGCAGCTGTTTCTCCGCACATAATCTTATTGCTTCATTTTCATTTGCTACTAATAATTTCAACTTGTCTACAGCTTCTTTATCCCCACATTTAGCTATTGCATGAATACATTTTCTCTCAAAAGCATAGTTATCATCCCATTCTAAATAGGCAGGTTTTAGAAATATTGCTTTGTATAAATATTCCACACTCTCTGAGGATCTTATTTTTTGTAACAGCAACGCCATATCTTCATGTTTTTCGTGCCATTTGCACAAAATAAGTTTATTCAATATATCAAGAAATGTTGATATATTAATTTTTTCTTCTGCTAAAAATATTGTAAATATAAGGTATTCTATCATTTCAGCATCTTCTTGCTTATAAGCATGGATAATTTCAGTTAATAGAAATTGCCCAAATTCTATATCTTCAATCCCTATACCTACATACAATTCATTTTGTGTTATTTTATTATCAAAATACCTTAGAAATAAATCTTTTGATAAATTCACTTATTTACCTCCCTATTTACCGATGACATGGTCGTAGCTATAGCTTGTGAAAATTGCACTGGATATCGGATATCCATTACAGATGATATACCAATAGGCTGACAAAATTTACTAACCGGACCATGTGTCCAGATCAGATATATTTCCTAACCATTTTATAATCCATGAAATTCTCTAACCCTCTGTTTATGTATTTTCGTCTGTTTATCCATTATCCTGCAAACCATATTTTAATAATGCTTCATAAAAATCCATTCCTAATTCATATACATCTTCTTCCTCATGAGAATACAAAGAAACAATATCTTGACATACCCCTTCTTTTATTTCGAACCCCAAAAAATCCCCCGTTTCAAAATCAACAACTGGCAAAAATAATTTCTCTGAGATCCATTTCTTGATTGCATTATCTCTTATATAAAACAAACCTTTACCATCACAAGAATAAACTATAACACAACCAAAGTATCCTCCCCCATAATGACATACGAAATCTCTATAAAAATCAGGCAAAATTATATCATAATATCTTTCAACATCTTTAATCATCTCATCATCTGCTCTATTATCTGATTCCAGAGCAAATAATCTAGGATTTTTTGCTGCTATTTCTTTAACTTTCACATGAAAATTTTGTTTATCCATTTTTCCCTGTCCACCATGGTGAATATCTCATCTACTCAATCCTCTAGATGAATGCTCTGATAATATTCGCTTCAAATCTTTCCCTGCCTCTTGGGTTTCTTACCTGTTCTCTTCCGTAGCTTCTCAGAAAACCTGACGCGCCGCCTAAGAATCTTTCTTTGGCAAAGTATTTATTGATGACTGTGTCAAGAGTGTATCTTGCGAGCCATAAGACTATCGACATCTGTAAAATTTGTTATTAAAAATCCCTGTCCTTCAAAAATCGCGTCTATTTCAACAGCAATCAACGCTCCTCATACCCCAATGGTCTCCAATTCTCTCCAGCAACCAACTCTTTTATATCTTCTTTTCTTTCATCACAAAATTGAATATTATCTAATATCATATCTTTATGAATTATAAAAAGATTTTTTTGATAAATAGGTTCCTCAATCAACACATAATTCTCATAATCAACCACTTCTAATGATGCAATATATTTCTTCCCACTAAAAAAATATATATGAGAAATATCATCTTTCACATCAATATCATAATTGTATTCTTTTATATAGTTCCAAAATACAACATTAATCACATCAATCTCATATGCATAGATATCTAACGCCTCATCAGGTTTTTCCAATTCTCTAATAATACAATATGAAGAAAATTTGTCACAAATAATACTGTAAGGCATATGTGAATAAATAATAATTCTATTACACCCTATCTTGCACCATTCTATATAATATCCCCATTGAACTGTAGAAAATCTCCCTTTTTCATTATACTTACCAACATACAAAATATCTATCATCCCGCTCCTCCTATATGAAACCGTGGCTATGAGATATCAATCTCATAACCACGATATTTTTATTTATCGTTTGGCAACAAATAAAAATTATAAAGCAAATTTACTTTCTATTTTTAGTAGGAAGCAAATCTCCCGGTGCAAATGTTCCTCCTTGTGCAGATGTACACGGATCCAAATTAGGAATTCTAAAATAAGGGGGTTTTGATTTACCTGGTTTTGGCATCTCTCCCAATTTTAACACATGATAATGATTACCCTCATAGTGCCCATCCCCTACGTGTTTTGGGTGATATTCAATCCGATAAGTTTTATCCCCTGCCTGTACCGTGTAATTTATTTTTCCATCTAACTTTACTTCCTTTTTTAATCCTACATAGTTTTCAGGGAATAAATCGTTTGGATCATCTGGAAATCTGTTTCCACTAACTTCCCTACGCCCAACAAAACTCCCCTTCAGCGCCTCCACAGCCTTACCGGCTCCATAAAACCCTGCACTGCCAAGACCGCCTACTGCCGCTCCTGTCAGCACATCCTTCACGAAACCGCCCAGGCTAAAGCCTCCGTTATCTGTCCTGCCACGACCTGCTTCTCCATGGTAGCCTCTTCCGCTTCTGCCAAGACCAGTCCCTAAGTCAAACGGATCTTCACAGCCGCACATTCCCTTCGGATCACGTCCAGGCCTGCCGGATATCCTGCTATGTCCACCGCCTCTCGGGTTTCTTTCCGATTCCCACCCGTAGAGTCCTGCCGTCCCTGCAAGGTTCTCAATCCCGGACATTACCGCTCCGGTCCTGGCCCCTCTGATAAAGGCATCTCCCAGCCCTTTAATCTCACCAGTCCCATACAGCAGTTCACTGAGCGCATTGCCGGCACCGCTTAAGAGACTCTCTCTTGCATCTACCCTTCCTTTTGTGATCCACTGTTCCAGGGCATTACCAGATGCTCCTGCCGCGAAATCCGCGGCCAAGGCTGCCGGGATTCCTGCTCCACTTCCAATCAGGGCACCTTTCGCCGCTCCCACCACAGCACCATTAGCTGTGGATCCCAGAGCCTTGCGCCAACTGAACTTCTCGCCGCTCATTACTTGGGAGATGGTGCTTCCCAGAAAGCCTGATGCGCCGCCGAAGAACCCGCCTAGCAGTCCGCCTGCCAGGATACTCGGTATCTCTCCTGTGGGGTCATTATAGTTGACCGGATCGTTGTCGCAGTACAGGTAGGGATTTAACCCTCTCTTCACCGGATCCGGGGACAGCATCCTTCCCTGGGCACTGTCATAGAATCTCTCTTTAGCGAAGTATTTACCGATGACAGGGTCGTAGGTGTAGCTTGTGAATCTTGCGGCTGTGTCTGCTTCTGGTGCAGCTGCTGTCTCCGCATTGCCCCAGATGTCATATCCTGTGCGCCATGCAGCGTTGCCCTGTGAGTCTGCGCTGTATAAAGGGCTTCCCCAGAGGTCTGGCATCTCATAGACCTGGCCTGCTGTTGTGGTATAGCCAAGGCGCTCGTAGTCCCTGCCGTATACGGCCCGTGTGACGCCTGTGCCGTTATGGTATGCCATCAGGTCATTGTTGGCTGTGCTCAGAATATCAGGTATGTATGTTATCTCCCTGATGACTGGTGTCTCTGCTCCAGGATAGGCAACTGTATTACCAATCCTCATGTGCAGGGCATTGTAGGTATAGTCTGACTGGGCGCCGTTTAGCAAATCTTTGCCTGTTATCATACGGTTGGCCGCATCATAGACATACTGACGAATCAGACTATCGGCCCTTTTTTCTTCTGTCAGGTTGCCTCTGTGGTCATAGGTAAAACCGTAGGCCGTGCCGTCCTGCATCATATCAGTCATTCTGTTCATGGCATCATAAGAATAGGTTGCTTTCTCGATGTCATTGATTTTCCATGCAGTACGATTGCCCAATGCATCATAACTATAGCAGTTCTGTTTCTGTCCTTCCGTACAGGAGAGCAGACGCCCCAATGGATCATAGGTATAAGCAATGTTGCCCGATGGCGCTGCACCGGTGCTTTGTCTGTTAAAGCCTGTGATGCGTCCCATGGAATCATAGGTAAGCCCCACGTTCATGACTGCGCCGTCATCTGTCCGGTATTTGGCTGTGATCGGCATTTTATTGGCATTGTAGGTATAGGAAGCCTGATTGCCTGGCTGTATCATGGTAAGAAGATTACCCACGGCATCATAGCCATACTGTGTGCCATTGCCCTGTGCATCTGTCACAGCTGTCAGACGGTGATTTTTGTCATAGGTATAGTTTACCACACTTTCATCAGGATAGCGAATGCTGGTTCTGTTGCCTGCTGCATCATAGGTATAGCCTGTCACATAGCCGTTATGGTCTGTGATACCGCTCACTCTTCCCAGTACGTCTCGCTCCATGGTCATGGTACCGTTCCAGTCCTTCATCTCTACCAGTTCACCACGCCTGTTATAACGGAATGTGGCCTGTCTGCCGTCACTGTAAGTCATCTGCAGAGGTTGGTCATTGAGATCGTATGTCACAGTCGTCACATAACCGTCCTCGTCTGTAATTTCCGCAAGATTGCCGTTACCGTCATAGGTATAGCTTCTCTCTTCTTTCATCGGATTAATCATCCGGACCATGCGGCCTGCCTTATCATAATGATAAATGGTCTCGCAGGTTTTCTCTTCTCCCTGTGCCATGTATTCCCTGATCTGATGATTCATGGCATCATATTCATAGGATGTAATATGACCAAGCGGATCCGTAATCTGCGTCAGGTTACCGCAGGCATCATATGTGTATGCAGTAATATTGCCGGACGCATCTGTCACTGTCTCAATCTGTCCATTGGCCGTATAGGTAAAGGTCATGGTTTCCCCAACCGCATTCGTGATTGTAGTCACCTGCCCTAAAGCATCACGGGTGTAAGTCATGGTATTGCCCAGTGCATCTGTCACCCTGGTGATTCGTCCGGCTGCATCGTAGGTATAAGAGACCGTATTACCCTCAGGATCCTTTCTGGTCAGTAAGTTACCGGACATGGAATATGTATATTCAGTCAGGTTACCGGCTGCATCTGTCTGTGTCAGCACTCTGCCCATCTTGTCATAAGTAAACTTCAGGCTATGGCCTGCAGCATCTGTCATCTGCAGCAGCCGCCCCATGCTGTCATACTGATAGGCAGTCTCTGCCCCTTCCTTATCTGTAACCTTGGCAATCTTTCCTGTATTGGTATATTCCAGAATCAGTCTGTCACCGTTTTTATCGATTACACCGGTCATGCGGTTCAGTGCATCATAGTCATAATTCCATGTGTTATGATTGGCATCTGTAAAGGAAATCATATTGCCGGCCGCATCATATTCGCAGCTTTTTACATTTCCTTCCTCATCCGCCATCTTCGTCATACGATTCAGGCAGTCGTAGGTATATGTTCTGATGCCGCCTAAAGGATTCGTCTCACAGATCAGGTTGCCATTATGGTCATAAGAAAGTATTCTCCGGCCTCCTCTGGCATCGGTGACTGCAGCCAGCTGTCCAGCCTCATCATATTCGCAGGTGGTAATCTGTCCTAAAGCATCTGTGACCGCCGTTATCTGATTGTTGGCATTAAAGGTATAACTTCTGCTGTTGCCTTCCGCGTCTGTAATCTTTGTACAGTTTCCATTTTCATCATACTGACGGATGGTTTTACCGCCATCAGAAGCAGTCGTCTGTAACAGGTGCCCTGCCTCATCATACACATAGGTTGTCTTATTGTTTTCCTGATCAGAAAGCTCTGTCAGACTGCCATCTTCATCATAGGCTGCCGTCCGGACTGCTTCATCAGGTGTTTTGACAGCAGTCATCCTGCCCAATTTATCGTAAGTAAAGTGAGTCGTTCCATCTGGCGATGTCTGAGTGAGCAGTCTGTTCTCTGCGTCGTAGGTATACGTGATAATTACGCCATCTTCATCTGTTCTGGTGAGAAGATTACCTGCCTGATCATAAGTATAGCTTACGCTGTGACCCAGCGCATTTATCTTACTGATCACGCGCCCCTGCGCATCATAGGTATAAACAGTCTGCCTCTTTAAAGGATCAATGACAGTGCCAATGCGTCCCATGGCATCATATACATATTGCAGAATGCCGCCTGCTGCATCCGTAACCTGTGTCAGTCTGCCTGCCTCATCGAAAGCATAGGCAGTCACATTTCCATTTCCATCTGTACGTGCAGTATTGTTTCCACCGGCATCGTAGATATAGCCTGTCTGTGCTCCTAAAGGATTGATCTCCCTGCTCAGATTGCCTCTGACATCATAAGTATACTGATACCGGTTCCCCTGAAAATCCGTAACAGATGCAAGCTGTCCCATCTCATTGTATTCCAGCAGCTGCTTATTGCCTCTTCTGTCAGTAATCTCCGTGGGATTTCCGTTTTCATCATAGCAAAAGAGAACTTCCCCATCTGCATCCTCTATCTTCACCAGATCTCCCGCCTTAGAATACTGACAGAATGTAGTCTTTCCACCGGGAGACGTGTAGGAAGCAAGTCTTCCCAAAGCATCGTGTACATATTGATAGATATGATTTTCCGGGTCTATGGCCTGTCTTAAATGGCCCGCCTCATCATAGGCATAGTTCCATTCATTTCCCTCTTTATCCGTCCAGGAAACCAGATTATCATCCTGATCATAAGCATAAGTACTGCTGTTACCACGCTCATCCTGTATCTTGATAAGATTATTCTTTTCATCATACTGATACTGACTTTCTGTTTCATCCCTGTTCACGACTCTGACCGGCAGATTTCTGTCGTTATAATATACCTGCTCCTGTGTGTCGTCAGGGTATGTGACACAATTCATCCGCCCGCGGTCATCATAGGTCATCTTCGTGCAATTCCCAAGGGCATCTGTCTGCTGTATCAGCCTGCCATATTCATCATAACTGTTATGTATACCTGTCTGTGCCAATTCCACATCGGTCACTCGTCCGTCCGCATCATACTGATAACTTGTAGCATTCCCGGCCTCATCCGTAAAAACCGTCCTGCGGTTCACCCTATCATACGTAACGCTGCTCTCTCCCCGTCCAGCCATATTCTGTCGAACCACTCTGCCCAGCACATCGTATACGTTGGTCAGGTAAACCTGCTTTGTGAAATCAGAAACTGTCAGCAATCTGCCTTCTTCATCATAAGTAAAGAACATCTCTTTACCCGCAGGATTTGTCAATGATCTAAGCTGGCCATCCTGATAGATAAGGGATACTGTATTCCCCAGTTCGTCCGCAGCGCCTGTGATGTATTCCCCGGTATAAGTGAATGTCAGGCTGCTTCCATGACGCCCGGTAATCTGCGTGATCTGTCCTTTCTGATTTTTGGCAAATCTGTACTTGACTAAACCATTCTCCACGATTCTATCGAGTACAAAATCCGCACCAAAGACATACTCCGTACCATCCATTCTGGTGACAGCATAAGATTCATCTTCCCTCTGTTCCATGATATGGACTGTTCCTGCCCCTGCTGCCTGTCGGAAGGTATTATCCTCTTCTTTCCTAAAAGGAATGACCATACCATAAGGCGTGCTGAAATACGCATAGTTTTCATCCATTTGCAATAAATAATTCAGCCCATGAGACCATTTACTGCCGAGGGTTTTACCAAACCCGTCCCTGTCGGAATCATACATGAGTGTGAAGTGCAGTTTATCTTTACCGAATGCTTCCAGACATGTATAGCTCCACAAAAAGGCTCCCGTCAGCACATTAACCGGATCGCAGCCGGTATAAGACATCTTTCCGTCCGCATATGTACTATCGTCTGAACGTTCCGCCATGCCGCTCTCCTTACTGATTGCCGTCCCAATCGTTTCCGGTGTGCTGAAATGGCTGGAACCTTCCGCATTATTGGCCCTCACACTGCACGTGTGCTCCGTATTCGGCAAAAGACCCGGGAATACTTTATAGAATCGTCCCGATACCATATCACTTGTGCCGGATACATGACAGATAACGCCATCCAGATTAATGTCATAATCCACAGCGCCCGGTACCGGAGAAAAACTCACAATCACACTGTTGAATCCGGCTTCCACTGTAACATCTGAGGGTATTGGAGGTCCTAAGGCAATCGTTCTGATAATCTCTTTGACTGTATAATCGCTGGTCCCACCCGAATTTGTTGCACAGACAGCATATTCATATTCTGTGTCAGGTGTCAGCCCTGTAATCGTCTTAGAGGTATCCGTCAGATAATACGTCTCTCCATTAAACAAAAGCCTGTAATTCGCGGCATCACTTACACGATCCCACGAAATCGTTACAGAATTCTTGGTGGCCGTTGCACGGACATTCGTTGGACTTACCGGCGGTGCAACCAGTGTTCTTACCGTACTTGAAGAAGAATATGAACTGATTCCGGCATCATTTTTAGCGCGAACCTGATACTGATATACCGTATTAGGTTTTAAATCTTTTATGTTATAATACGTTGCCATTGTACCATAATGTTTTCCATCAAAAATAAGTTCATATGACTTGGCATTACGTACCGCGCTCCACCCTACTGTTACACTTCTGACATATGCCACAGCAGTGAGTCCCGTTGGGACTGCAGGCGCTTTTAATAAAGTTCTCACACCCTTATATGGTGAATAATCACTGTGCCCGCCTGCATTACAGGAACGTATGCTATAACTGTAATAAGTATCATCAAGAAGACCTGTTACTCTGTACGAAGTTCCTTTGACAATATATGTCTTATCACCAAAACGCAACTCATATTCAGTAGCCCCAGATACAGTATCCCAGGTCAATGTGACATATTCTGCCGCTGCCACAGCAGACTTGATAATCGGATATGTTGTTGGTGCAAAGGGAAGTGTTTTTACCGTTTTCGCAGGGCTGTAAGTGCTGGAACCATCCTCATTGTTCACACGAATCTGATAACGATAAGATGTATTCGCCGTTAATCCATTCATCTTCTTAGTTGTGCCCGTTACACGGTAAGTAGTCCCACTAAATAACACATCATAACTAGTTGCTCCGTCTATAGAATCCCAGCTGAGTGTTATATCCGTGCGAGACGCACTCTCCGTGACTGCAGTCGGAGGCTTCGGTGTTGTCTTCAATGTTCTGGCACTGCTGTAAGAACTGGAACCATTTCCATTATTCACACGAATCTGATATGTATGATTTGTATTTGGTGTAAGTCCGGTCACCTTGCGCGATGTCCCGCTTACACGATAAACTTTGCCGTCAACCATCAAATCATAACTGGTTGCTCCCGTCACCGGCTCCCAACTGACGGTAACAGAACTCTCATCCGAAGATGCTTGCACACCAGAACTGGCAGGCGCCTTAGGTGTCGTCTTTACCTTTTTCTCCGTCCCATATTCTCCCACACCTTTGGCATTTTTAGAACGCACCTTATATGTATAATCCGTATTGTCCTGCAATCCAGTAAAGGTTCTGGATGTAGCACTCGTACTATAGGTACTTCCATCAAACCAGATATCATAACCTGTTGCATCGCTTACGGCATCCCATCTTATCGTAACCGAATCTTCTGTAGTCTCTCCTACAATACGAGATGGCACATCCGGCATTTTGGCAAGCGTACTGATCGTCTTAACTGCACTGAAAGTTCCATCTCCATCCCGGCTCCTGGACGCCACCTGATACGAATAGGATGTCTCTGGTTTTAAACTGGTAAATTTCTTAGAACTTGAAGAGCTTGCCATGATTGTATCACTGCCGTTAAACCGGATGAGATATCCTGATGCCTCAGTTACCTTATTCCAGGTTACCGTTATAGAATCCGTCGTGCTCTCAGCCTTCACAGACGCAGGCGGCTTAGGCGGCGTGGCTACCACAATCTGGCTGGTATATTTGCCTTCCACATCAGCATTTCTTGCCCTCACCTGGAAAGGATAGCTTCTTCCCGCCGTCAGTCCTGTAAAAGTCCGTGAAACAGCAGTTGTAGTATAAATGCTTCCTTCAAACAAAATATCATAACTTATGGCACCGCTTACCTTATTCCAACTGATTGTAGCGGTTGTCTCCGTAGCAGTCTTCTTAATCCCTGCAGGCACTGCCGGACTGACAGGCAGCGTCATAACTGTCTGCGTGGCACTGTACGCTCCTGTCATTTTCGATCCCTTAGCCCGTATGGCAATCGTATGACTGGTTTTCGGAGTAAGGCTGGTAAAAGTTTTAGATGTCTGCGTTACGTTATAAACCTTGTTATCAAACAGAATATCATAGCTCTGGGCACGCGGCACCGCGTCAAATCTAATGGCAATCTGCGTGGTGGCAGGTGTAATCTGGATGTTCTGCACATTCCCCATCGGCTGATTGTCATAGAAATCATAACGTATCAGTATTTTTTGCGTATCTCCGCCAAGTGTGACGCCATTTCCCGTCTCAGTCACTTTAAAGTTATACTGTTTATTGGCGGGCAGATTTGCTCTGGTCGTGTAGGAATTTCCCTGCCAATTGTCATTTACTTCAATACCATAGCTCTTCCCAACTTCCCATAACTCTACTTTCTGCTTCACCATACCCGGAAGAACAAGCCAATTTGCTGTGATAGATCCATTGTTGTTCAATGTCAGTGTTAATTTGATATCTTCCATAAAATAAAATCTCCTTTTTATGTGGATAGTTTTTCGCCGGCTATCCTATAAAAAGGAGATTTCTCTGCAAATGTAAACATTATTCTTAAAAAATCATACCCCGCCGCCAAATATCACAGCATTCCGGATACTGATTCCCATAATCACTGCCATCAGGAGCATAAATAGGCGGTTTACCTGTTGTTCCTCTATCTGCCTGTTAATTTTGCTGCCAATCATACCGCCTGCCATACCGCCCGTTATCATGGCTGCCAGCAAGATTAACGGTACCTGAGGCACTGTGCCGCTCCACAATGTCTGCACCAGACCTGCTGCCTGGGAAAGCATGATCACAAACAAAGAGCTGGCCGCCGATTCCTTTGTCTTCATGGAAAAAAAATACTCCAGTATCACAATATTAACAGGACCGCCCCCGATTCCCAGAAAACTGGACAGGATTCCCAGAAGCAGACCAATCAGGAAAACAATCCACATCTGTCTGCACTGCAGTGTATGTATTCTCCGTTTACAAACTGTATAGAGCAGTGTCCCCAGAGTGATCACTGCCAGCACCACAGCCTGTACCATGCCCACCAGGTTTTCATTGCCCACTGCCTGTTTGAGCATCTGGAACAAAACTTTTCCCATTACGCCGCCTGCTGCCGCCCCTACAGCCAGAATCACAACTGTTTTCAGCTGCAATTGCACCCTTTTTCCATGCATGTTTTTGTAAACGGAAACCACAGACATGGCAAGTACCGTACAACCCGACAGAAAGCTGATTCCGGATACGCTCATAATCCCAGCCGCATCCAGAATCGGCTTCATGATCACACCGCCGCCGATACCGCAGATGGAACCTGCCACAGATGACAATATACTGATCAGCAAAAATACCAGAACCATCCCACCCATAACCGCCTTACCCCATACACCCTGTTCCGTGTCCGTAGGCATCCATGCCGTCCTCGGCTGGATTCTTCATGCACAGGTGAACGGCAGTTTTTTTGAAAGTAAACGGAAGTGCCAGTATGGAGGGACTTTCCCCGACAAATTTCTTCCTGGCATCCTCAAGCGCTTCCTCAAAGGTTGCTCGTGTCTTAAGTCCCATCCCTCTTGCAAAGCCGGGCTCCTGGGCTCCCACAATGTAGATGGCCGCTGTGTTCATCTCCGCAATATGGCCGCAGGATATCATGCTGAATCCATGAAAAGGATGAAAGGCATTGGTAAAACGGTATTTTCTGATATATTCCTCATTGGTGGCAAAATATTCTCCGTAACGGTCCAAATCCGGAAGTGTATTCATATAATCATGCTGGAACACTTCATACAGTTCTCTCATATAGGGCCATCTCTCATCGTGGAAAAAGCCGTTGCACAAAGAGGAACAGATGATCACACAGCGGTCGCTCATCACACGTTTGAACCGGAGCACCTGGGCGCTTAAAGCCTGCATCATCATCACCGGGTTCGTCCCCATGCCGTCTCCATAGTGGAACTTCTGGGGCATGCCAAAGACAAGGACATCATACTTTTTCTCTGCCCAATGCACATAGGTCCTCTGGTCTGCCAGTTTCCAGCTTAAGGGCATCATCTCTCTGGCGTAGCCGCTAAAGATACCAATCTGTCTGGAATCGGTATCCAGAACCGCATCACAGCAAAAGAAGGGATGTCCCATCTTCTCTTCCATATGCATGCTGATCTCATCAAACTTGGTACGCATCAGACTGCCGCCGTTAACTGGTGTAAAATCGTCACGGTGCATTACCGAAGGCACATGATGGCTGGCTATGCTTCTCCAGTTGGTGATACCGGTAGCGCTGTGCTTGTAGCCGCCGGAATAACCGCCATAAGGATTTCCCTGCACATGCCCGATCAGAATCGGCAAATCACTGTCATAGACATATTTATTCATCAAAACCGGGTCACCCCTTCTTGTGGTACCCAAATCTATCATGTGTTCCTGATCCTCACTGTCATGACTGATAATCTGCCCGGTATGCCAGAACTGGTCGAACAACTCCTGCCCGAAAATGGCTCTGGCATCCTCTTTGGTACTTCTTGGGTGAAGGCCGTTAGAGATGATCAGAAGGATATCCTTTTTCTCCACACCAGCTGCATACAATTCTTCCAGAATATAACGGATACTCAGCTTCCGGTGGCTGGTCGGCTGTTCACCGCCCTTGACCCTGTCGGGAACAATAAAGGTGACCGTTGTTCCTTTGTGGGCAAGTTCGGAAATACCCGGCATGCCAATCGGATGGGAAAGGCTCTCAAGATAGGCCTCTTTCAGTTGATTCTCCGGTATATAATCAGGGTCTTTCACGGTTTCTCCCGGAATAAAGATGTCGGTATTATCCGGAAGGCACGCCTCCATGGTTCCCTGTCCATATTCAAATGCTATATTCATCTCTGTTCCTCCTATACCTTAAAGTAAATTTGCTTCGCAAATTAACTTTGCGAGATCCGCTTCGCGGACTCGAACTGCATGTTTCATTTCGCGGACTCCGCAAGCATCCGGATCTTGCGCTCTGTCACTTCCTGGACCGCCTTTGCTAACGGCGGGAAAAGTTCCCCAGGCTGTATCAGCTGTGGTTCCTGTGCCGCCAGCTGTCTCATTTTATCGGCATATGCCTGCTTTAAGTCTGTGGCAATATTGAATTTACGTATTCCTGCCCGCACTGCTGCCTGTACGGTCTTTTCCGGAATATCAGAGCCTCCGTGCATCACCACCGGCAGAGGATTCACGGCGTCCGCAATCTCTTTCACCCGCGCCAGATCGATCTTCGCCTCACCCCGGTAGAATCCATGCACATTGCCTACCGAGACCGCCAGCACATCCACCCCAGTCTCACATTGAAAACGCACTGCTTCTTCCACCGTAGTCAGTTTCTGCTCCCGTTCTTCCTCGCCATCCTCGGAAAGTCCCAGCGCGCCGATTTCTCCTTCCACACAGCGGCCCAGTTTATGGGCAAATTCCACCATACGTCGTGTATTTTCCACATTCTCTGCAAAGGGAAAGGCAGATCCGTCATACATCACATCCATACCCGCCTGCAGTGCCTGCTCCAGAAGGGGAATATCCTTTCCATGATCCACCATCACCGCCACGGGAACTTCACTCATTCTGGCTGCTCCCAGGGCTGCTGCCCCAAGTATCTCCATCCTGCCATAGCGCAGCACGCCTTCTGCAATCATCAGAATGACGGGGCTGCCGGTTTCTTCGGCAGCATTGACAACGCCCTGGATAAATTCTGTGGTATGCACATTGAAGGCTCCCACTGCATAAGTTCCACACTCCTGCTGTAACAATTCAGACAGTTTTACCTGACTCATCTTCTCACCTCATCATAGATACGTTCACTAAATGTTTCCATCTGTTCATAGCCCTCACGATAGAGTTCATACAATCCCCGGTAACGTTTCACCAGCTGTTCATCCGGCTCTATTTGCTTATTGCCTGCGGAAGTCTTCTCGGACGCCTGTGAAATATTCCCGTACACGCCGTCACCGATGGCTGCCAGCATGGCTGCTCCCAGGGCCGTAGCTTCCGCCTCATGGCAAAGCTCCACCGGTCTTTGCAGGATACTTGCTTTGATGGTCTGCCAGAGGATATTGTGGGAACTCCCTCCCACCACGCACAGCGCATCCACTGTCTCTCCTGCAATCTCTTCCTCCATATCCACGATCATCTTAGCCTGCATACTGAGTCCTTCCAGCACGGCTCTCAACATATGCCGTGACGTATGGATATCCCGGATACCCATGAAAGAACCTGTAATCTTCGGATTCCAATAGGGTGCCCCGGCGCCCCTGAGATGCGGATAAAAGAACAATCCGCTCTCGATTCCTGTCACCTGCACAAGCTGCCCCAGGATTTCCTCATACGTATAGGGTGTCTGTCCGACCCCGAAGGCCTCAGAAGACACAAAGGTATCATAGGCCCAGTTAAAGGTGCTCCCGGATGACACGATGCCGCCCCAGAGCGCATACCGGTCCTTCTCAAGATAACGGCAGGTTCGCTGTCCCCGAAACTCCATCCGGGGATTTGCGCCCTTGGCAGATATATAGATAAAAGATTCCGCCGTGCCGGAACTGTCCAGAATCTTATCCCCATGAATGACCCCTGCTGCAATAGACGCACAGGGATGGTCATTTCCTCCCACCACCACCAGGGCATCGGCGGTAATGCCCGTCAGCTCTTCCATGCCGCTGCTGATCCTTCCGATCACTGTACCGCTCTCCACTATATCAGGCAGGATTCCCACAGGAACCTGCATCCGGTTCAGTATCTCCTCAGACCAGCAGTTTGCTGCCACGTCGAAAGCAAGGGTTCTGGATGCAAAGGTATAATCTGTCACCATCTCCCCGGTCAGACGAAACAGGATGTAATCTGCCATCTGCAGCCATTTACAGGCTTTCCCATAGACTTCGGGACAGTGCTTTCTGACCCACAATATCTTGGGAAGAGAGAATATGGGATTCACATCCAGACCGGTAATGCTGTACAGACGCTCCTCTCCGATTGCTTCTTTCATCTGCCTTGCCTGCTCCATGGCCCGTATATCAAACCAGGCAATCATCTCTCCCACCGTATTGCCATCCCGGTCAATGGGCACCACTGCCTCCGCCATGCTCGTGACGGAGACCCCCGCGATTCTTTGGCCCATACGGCCAGTCACCCTGCGGCTTAAATCGCAGGCCGTCCGCCATACTTCCTCGGGATCATAGCAGCTATACCCCTGGGCATCCCGATATGTACGGGCAGCCGTCCGCTCCTGCTCCACCAGGACACCGTTTTCATCAAAAACCGCCGCCTTCCAGTTGGTTGTCCCGATATCAAATGCCAGGTAATACTTCCTTTTCTCACTCATTGATTCATAATCTCCACATCAAAGCCTATGTCCTCATAAGTATTGTAATAGGCCCATATTCTGCCCTTGTTGATACCCACCGCATCTCCCTGCTGGGAAATGTCATATCCGTTTGCACTCATATACTGTTTGATGCCTTCAAACTCCGGCACCAAAAACTTCAGATGATGGAGCCCCGGTCCATGCTTTTCCAAAAACTCTTCCCACACGCTCTCGCCCTCTAAAGGCTGGATCAGTTCCAGTTCAATATTGCCCAGATGGTAAAAGCAAAATTTAGCCTTAAAGTTACCCTGCTTTCCCCGATACTCCCGAAACATCTCCTCCCCTGCCGGCGGATAATCCACAATCCGGAAGGGACCCATTCCCAGGACCTTATCCAGTCTCTCCAAATACTCTTCCAAGTCTCTGACCAGCATGCCAATCTGTATGGGCTGGTTAAAAATATCTTTCGGGTTGAAAGTCTTTTGCTGCTCCTGTGCCATATCCTTGTCCTCTCCCTTTCCTTAACTTGCTGCGAATCCGCCGTCTACCGGTACCACTGCCCCTGTCATATAGCTTGCCGCCGGGCTTGCCAGAAACAGTACCACTGCTGCGATCTCCTCCGGTTCTCCCCATCGTCCTGCCGGAATCCTGCTTAAAATAAACTTCCCCCGCTCCGTCTCCGGGAAGCTGCTGGCCAGGTTCAAGGGTGTCATGATATATCCAGGCGCCACTGCATTGACCTGAATTCCCTGAGCCGCCCATTCATTGGACAGTGCCTTGGTCAACTGCACCACCGCGCCCTTGGAAGCTGCATAGGCCGGAACACGGAATCCTCCAATATAACTTAGCATGGAGGCATAGTTGATAATTTTGCCATGCCCTTTCTTAAGCATCATGCGTCCCGCCATCTGGGAGAGATCAAAGACTGCATCCAGATTCACAGACAGCACTTTCTTCCATGCTTCCTCCGGGAAATCCACGCTGTCACAGGTATATTGGATTCCCGCACAGTTCACCAGCACATCCAGTTCTCCCTCCAGACATGCCGCTGCTTCCGCAAAACCCCGCTTCCTGTCCGCACTGTCAGACAGATTGGCCCGGACGGTCTGATACTCTGCTCCTGTGGCTTCTTTTAATCGGCCAGCTGTCTCTTCTAACTTGTCCGAAATATCAATGATGCATACCTTTGCTCCATACAGCCCAAACAGACGGGCCGTCTCATAGCCCATACCGGAAGCGCCACCTGTCACAATGACTTTCTGTCCCTTCCAATCAAACAAATGCCGTTCATCCATTTCTCTTTTCTCCTTTCTCATCTCATAAAACTTAAGTCAAAGCCCCCGCTCCCGCAGGCATATCGCTGGTTATCCGGAAGATGTCCACGCAGATAACCCACCGGCTTGTCAGCATTCCTGCACAGTACGCCCTACTCCCACCATTTAATCTTGTCTGTAATATAATTGCGGTACTCAATAAAGCGCCTCTGCGTCACATCCCGCGGATGAGGCAGGTCAATATACACCTCTTCTTTAATGGACGCAGGTTTGTTGGTCAAGATCAGTACCCTCTCGGCCAGATAAACCGCTTCCTCAATATTATGCGTGATAAACACCACCGTGGACTGCAGTTCCCGCCACAGACGCAGCACCTCATCTTCCAGGTAGAACCGCATCTTGATATCCATCTGCCCATAAGGCTCATCCATCAAAAGCAGATCCGGCTGCATGGCAAAGGCCCGCCCGATAATAACCCTCTGTAAAGCACTGACCGAAAGTTCCTTGGGATATTTATGCTGCATATCCTTAAGCCCCATCAGCTCTATGATCATCTCCACCCGTTTTCTGATCTCTTCTGCCGGATACCGCTTGATCTTCAATCCGAATTCCAGATTGCCCCTCACCGACAGCCAGGGAATTGCCGACGGTTCCTGAAATACCCTTGCCAGAGAATGTTTCTTGGGATCTGTGGGTTCCCCGTCAATATACAGATTCCCTTCCGTTGGCTCATATATCCTGGTCAGACAGTTTAAAAAGGTGGTCTTCCCGCATCCCGTTGGCCCTACCACACAGACAAATTCTCCCTTGTGAATCTGGAAATTCAGGTTATCCAACACACGCAGGTCACCAAAACATTTTGTCAGATTCTGTACATCTACTTTTACTGCCGAAGTGTCTTTTCCCATATTTTTGCTCCATTTCTGCGCTGTTTTCGTCATCATAAGGACAATTCCATGGTGTCTGATATCATTTTGCGCCGCGCCAGGAATGCATCACTCACCATATCCCTGGGCCGTGGTAAATCTGATAAATCATAGATTTCCTTAACCTGCTCCGGGCACTCACTCATTAAGATAATCCTGTCTCCCAGATAACAGGCTTCTTCTATATTATTGGTGACAAAAATAACCGTCCTTTTCTCCTGTTCCCAAATCTTTAAAATCTCATTCTGCATGGCATATCTGGTCTGGGCATCCAGCTGCCCGAAAGGTTCATCCATCAGCAGAATCTTCGGATTGGCCGTATAAGCACGGGCAATCCCCGCTCTTTGTTTCATACCGCCGGATAACTGACTCGGATAAGATTTCTCGAAACCGGTCAGTCCTACCAGATCAATGTAGTGCTGTGCAATCTCCCTGCGTTGTGTTCTGGATACCCCCTGCAGTTTTAACGGCAGCTCCGTATTCTCCATGACCGTATTAAAAGGCAGAAGCGCCAGCGACTGAAATACCATAGCCAGGTCTGGGTTGCGTCCCTGCACTTCTCTGCCGTTATACAGAATCTGTCCGTCCGTCTTAGGCTCCAATCCCGCTATCATATTCAAAAGAACGGTCTTCCCACAGCGTCCGGGACCCAAAATCACCAGGAATTCTCCCTCATATACCGTAAAATCCACCTGCTCTACCACCGTTACATATTCTTTCCTGCCAAAAAATGTTTTGGACAGTCCCTTTACTTCCATGCACTTTTTCTTGTCCTTTACTGATTCCATGGGCACACCACCTTTTCCGCCAAAGTCAATCCCACCGATAATAATGCGCCAATGATGGCAATTACGATAATGGATACCAGAACCAATGCCATATCACTGGCGTTCCAGCCCCTTGTCACCAATGCGCCCACACCATGGTCTGCTCCCAGCATCTCTGCCGCCAGAACCACGGTCCAGCCGCTGCTTACCGATGTCCGAAGTCCCGCAAAGATACTAGGCAGCGCCACCGGCATAATGATATTGACAAGCATCTGCCTGCTGCCGGCCCCAAACACCGTTCCCACATCCACATACTGTTGTTCCACTAAAGAAACACCTGCTCTTGTATTGACTACCACCGGCACAATGCTGCCGATGATAACGATCAATATCTTCGGAAACTCACCGATTCCAAACCACATGATCACGATGGGAATCCAGGCAATCGGCGGAATCGGACGAAAGAGTTCAAAGATACTGCCAAATATCGCATTCAAAGTCTTATTCCATCCAATCAGGATTCCAAAGACCACCCCCGCCGTCCAGGAAAAAAGCAGTGCCAGCAGGACACGCCTTAAGCTCGCCCACACATGAGCCAGCAGATTCACGCCCTTAATGGGACTCACAAAAAGCTTTACACATCGCGCCCATATTTGTTCCACAGAAGGCAGCAATACGGCATTTCGCCCCGACACCCAGATATAGGCAGCTATCAGAAGCCCTACAGATAAGACCGATAGCAGCGTCATACAGATTTTATATCCCTTGCTCTTACTCAAATACGAATTGTACATCCTACCCTCCATGATTCCCACGCTTATCAGCGTGTCATCTTCCATTTCAGCACATGTCGTTCAACCAACGTCAATAAGCCGCTCATCATGGCGCCCAGGGCCGCTATCGTCACCATAGCCAAAACTACGATTTCCGCTTTGCCCACATTACGTCCGGTCTGCAGCATATATCCAAGACCGGCATGTGCTGCCAGCATCTCCGCCGCCACCAGCGTAGACCATGCACTGCCCAGGGAAACCCGGATTCCGGCAAACACCATGGGCATCGCCGATGGGATGCCTATCTTAACAAAGGTCTCCACATTTCCAGCCCCGAAAGTCTTGGCCACGTTGATCAGTGTCTTGTCCGTCATACGGATTCCCGTATAAGCATTGATGACGCAGGATACAAATACCGCCAGGAAAATGATGGTGGCCTTTGCCTGAATTCCGATTCCCATGAAAATAACCACCACAGGAATCCAGGCAATCGGCGGAATCGGACGAATCAGTTCAAACACCGGCCTCACAAAACGATCAACAGGTTCAAACCATCCCATCAGAAGCCCCAGCGGCACGCCGATAATCAATGCCGCAAAGAACCCTGTCAAGGATACCTGCAAAGAAGCCAGAATATTCATACCCAAAGTGTTCCCATCCGGACTTTTGGAGGTCAGCTTTGTAATAAAAGCTTTAAATACCTGCGTGGGAGCCGGTAAATTACGAACATTGATAACGCCGCTTATGACAATCATCTGCCAGATAAACAGGAATACACAGACACTTGCCACTGCCAGCATCATATATTTCATCCTCTGCCTGCTGCGCTTTTGATTGCTATCACGCAATTGCTTCTCCAAAGCGTCATGTTCCAGCATATTCTTCTCTCCTCTCTTACAAGCAGGTGCCCCGGAATCGTTCCGGGCCCCAGCCTGCCGCCTACATCTATTTGGATTCATATACCTCATCAATGATGCTGGTTGTAAATTTATTATCCAGGAATTTATCCTTATCACTTTCTACATAGTTTTCACACTGTACATAGAAATCCAGAATCTTTAAGAGACGTTCTTCCACCACAGAATAATCACCCTCTGATGATGTCTCATGCATCATGGTGTACACCTCTTCCAGTGTGTAATTGGGGTCTGCCGCCAGATACAGTTTCGCCAGTTGCGGTGTACACTCCTGACCGCAGTATTCACACCAGTCAATCATATGGGCCTGCGCTGCATCCGCATTGTCACGCATCCATTCCACGCTCTCAAAACATGCTTTCAGGAAAGTCACCATGGCATCATGCGTCTCTTTCGCCTCTATTTTCGCGGGATCCGCCAGCATACAGGTGGTAAGTCCCAGATCGCACATGGGACCGGTTGCCGCCACCACATAATCTGCCTTATCCTCCGCATAACTTACAGAGCCTGTGACCGTGGCCGCATCGCCTTCTCCTGCCAGAAAAGAGGCATTACAGGTAGGCATATCCATCCAGGTTACCTGCACATCATCCAGGGTCAATCCGAACCCATCCAGCACATTCATCAACAGATACTGCAGCACATTACCGCTGGTAGATAACACCTGAGCACCCTTCCAGGATTCCGCATCCCCGTATATCTCAGGGTTTAACGTATTATGTCCCTGTCCCGCCGCGGCAATCGCGCCATCCGGCCTCACAAACAGATACTGTGTTCCACTGTCCGGCGCAATCACACTGATGATCTGCGTGTCATAATTGATGGTTCCGGCGAGAATACCGCCGATGCCGGTAAGCGCCACGTCGATATTGTCTATCGCCTCCAGCATGACCATACCATTGGTAAATGTCTGCGCCTCTACCTCTATCCCATATTTCTCAAAGATGCCTTCCTGCTGTGCGCACCAGACAATGCTGCCGGCAAGAGAACCATCAATAACACCGATTGTTATTTTCTGCATCTGCTGCGGTGCCGCAGGCGTATCCTGTGCCTGCGCATCCTGGTCATCAGATCCGGCCTGCCCGGAATCTGCCTGCGCCGAATCCTGTTTGGGAGGATTGGTGGAGGAACCGGCCTTATCCCCGGTATCTCCACACCCTGCCAATACCATAGTCATCAAAATCATTGTCAACAAAATACTGATTGTCCTTCTTATTCTTCTCATGACATACTCTCCTTTCCATCGGAAATATCATACGTTTCTCTTTTCGTTGTATGATATCACTTTTTGCTTACTCTTTTGCTTAATTTTTCTCTTTTTTGCGTCTTTTCATTTCCTCCCGGAGCATTTTATTGTATGTTTTGTATAATCCTCCTTTCGTTTTGTCTCCTTTGTATGGCATAATGATATAAAATTTATTTGTTTCCTGCAAGCTGTTTTTGCGCAAACGTTTTCTATTAATATTACATATATTTTATCATCATTTCTTATTAATATTGCACTATTTTCATGCTTACCAATTTATTTTTGCGTATTTTTTTCTTAAACAAGCTTGATTTTGCGTATTTTTTCTTGTAGAATGACAAAAGGGGTAAGTTCCTATTGAAAAAATATTTGGAGGCCTTCCATGAAACTAAAAGACATCGCACAACAGGCTGGCGTCTCTATCTCCACAGTGTCCAGGGTATTGCGTTCTCCTGATACGAACGCCGCCAGCAAGGAAGTACGGGACCGTATCTGGAAAATCGTCCGCGAGACCGGCTATCTGCCCAATGAGACGGCCCGCGCCCTGAAATCCGGAAAAGAAACACAACAGACACAGACTGCGCAATCCATCTATTGTTTGATTGCAACTTCCCCCGAAGAGCAGAAAGACGATGCTTTCTATACCAGATTGATCACAAGTATTGAATATGAGGCTTTAAAGAGCAAATACATCCTGGAATATACGTTCTCCGCACCGGATCTGTCCAGCGAAAGCACCCTGCAGCGGCTGAAAGAAAACCGGGCCAGCGGTCTGATCATCATAGGCCGTTTCCAGCCCGAACTGCTAAATCAAATCAGACAATATTTCAAGCATGTAGTATATACGGGGCTCAATACCATCAACGCCCCCTGCGATCAGGTCATCTGCGACGGCTATCAGGCAGTCTGCGACATGGTACAATACTTTTATAAGCATGGGCACCGTGAAATCGCTTACATCGGGGCCAGTCCGGACGTCCGGCTGAACGGTTATCTGGACAGCCTGGCGGCTCTTGACCTGCCCAGGCAAGATTCGCTCATCATCGACGATATCATTCCTTCCATGAATGGAGGGTACCGAAGCATGACAAAACTGATCAACGGCGCACTTCCTTTCAGCGCTGTCTGCTGCGCCAACGATACCACAGCCATCGGCGCACTGCGCGCATGCAAGGATTTAAATGTCCGCGTCCCCGATGATATCAGCATCATGGGCATGAACGATATCGAGACGATACAGTATGTCTCTCCCATGCTCTCCTCCATATCCGTTCCTTTGGAAGAAATGGGCCGTATGACCGTAAAGCTGCTGATAGACCGTATTTCCGGCGGACACAGACTTCCCGTGCGCAGTTATCTGCCCTACTATATTGTGGAGCGGGAAAGCTGCCGGTAGTTTCGGTAGTTTCAGTATTGCCACTTTGAAGGTATTCAGCCAGTGTATATTGCATTTCAAGTTGGTATATGATAGCATTTAACATAATCATACAATCTTTGTTTTATATGAAAGCTTAACGAGAAAGGAAATCCATGAATACAACCTGGCTGTACCACGGCAGTAATGTCGTCGTTGAACCCCCAAAAATTATGTTAAATGGCCACTATAAAGATTTTGGATATGGGTTCTACTGTACAAGACTGGAAAAACAGGCAAAGCGTTGGGCATTGACTAAGCGAGGTGACTCTGTTTTAAATCGTTACCTTTATACGCCGGAAAAAAATCTCAAACTTTGCATTTTTAAAGAAATGACGGAAGAATGGCTGCAATTTGTTGTCAATTGCAGAAGCGGTATCGAACATCCATACGATATTATAGAAGGTCCCATGGCAGATGATCAAATATGGGACTATGTGGAAGACTTCATGGACGGCAACATCTCCAGAGATGCATTCTGGGAATTAGTAAAGTTCAAATATCCAACACACCAGATTGTATTTTGTACAGAATCAGCGCTGAAAACGTTACGTTTTGAAAGAAGTGTTAACATCGGACAATGACACTTCGGAATGGAAAACAAAAATGAAAAACCGATATTTTTCAGACGAAGAAATTCAAAGTAATGACTTGTTCTTTGTATGTTATATGATTGAGCGCGTTGCCAGGAAAATTCATCAGCCTAACCGCTATGTCGTGAACTCGATTGGTAAAGACGCGATGTATCATCTGCTAAGTGTTGCAAATGTAATGCATGCGCAGAATCCACTGGATGTGGAAGAAGACTGGATCAATGAGTATCATCTGCAAAATGGAACTTTCGACATCTCTGATGTGGAAAAAGAACTGGTGTCCCAGATCCCCACTGCCTTGCAGATGGGTAAAGTCTATCAGAGACTGATCCGGGACACTTCTCAACAAAATGAAAACTATGTGGATGGTATTTTCAGAGTCTATAATCATGAACTGTGCCATGTCATAGATAATTATAATTGCAGTGCATATTTTGAACCTTCCTATGTCATTGCAAAAGCTTATCAGGCCAATGGGTTTTAATCTTACCGGAAAGAATCCGGAGATTCATATTTATGGGGACTGGTGCACCAGCCATCCTGATACAGAACTGTCATATACAAGGTCTTCTCTCCATTCGAAACCTTCACATAACACACCCCGTCTTTAAACTGATCTGTTATCTCAATCTTCTGATCACAATAATACACCCAGGCTGTGCCATCCTCTTCATATTCCACCATAGGCATACTCAAATCTTCCAACAATTCTTCCTCTGTCAGCGGACGTTCTGTCCCATCATCTTCGATGGCAACACCGCCGCCATGTAACAGCACGTTTTCTCCATCCTTTGACTCATAGGACATATCATACGTCCCGCTCTCGTCATAGGTAAAGCTCACATCCGTCCGGTCTCCCTCGATCCAAAGCTGAATCGTCCTCTGTATGCCTCCCACATCCGCCGCGTATACAACGCCGCTTCCGCCTGTTATTGCCAGACAGATTGTAACAATCGCTGCTGCTGTTGCTTTGAATTTTGCTCTTTTACTAAGAATAGCCATTTTTTCCACCTCCAGAGTCATCTCACAGGAGGAGTGCAGCGCCGAAAAGGCCTGTTTATATCTTTCTTTATTCGTCATGTTCCCATTCCTCCTGCAGTTTTTCCTTGAGCAATGAACGTCCGCGCGACAACCTCACCTTCACATTGCTTTCCGACAGTTTCAGAATGTCCGCAATCTCATGCACGCTGTATTCTTCATAGTAAAACAGATGGATGACAATACGATACTTCTCCGGAAGATGCATGACTGTCTCAAACAGTTCTTCCGATTCCGGCGTCTCAAATACCAGGCTCTCCATATAATCTTCCAGAGATATCTTATTTTTTCGCCAGAAGGTGCCATTCACATTCTTTGCTTTATTGATCGCCACCCGGATCAGCCATGCGCGTATATGCTGCTCATTGTCAAATTCCTTTTTTGCTGAATAGTACTGAATGAAAGTATCCTGCACAACATCTTTTGCATCTTCTGCGTTCTTGCAGACATTAAAAGCGATTATGTAGAGGTTGTCCTGATATTTTTCAAACAGTTCCTGCACTGATTGTCTCATGAGTACTCCTCTTTTCAGTTATTTGAAAGCCTTTCACTAATAGTACAACCCGGACCAGGAAAAGGTTACAGAACTTTTTCAGTTTTTATAGATTCTTATATAAAATTCTGCCAGCATCTGATAAAATAATACCATATTTTATCTAACAAACATCTGATACACATTTTTCTGTATACTCACGATTATATTTTTTCCTACAAAATATGTATTTAAAACGCAAGCTGAAGTGAAAAGTTAAGAAGAATACTTGCAACTTCTTGACAACCACGAGTAACTTATAGTATATTAAAGGCATAATTATTGAGCCGATAACACTATTTTCGGCAAGGGACTTATTAGTTTTACAGAGCAAACTTACAGTGTTTGCAAAGGGCACCTATTTTATAGGTGCTTTTTTCATCTATTCCATTTCCTGAAATTCATAACCACCCGTCTCCAGAGCATACCGCAGGATACGATTCGATCCAGGCAGGACAATCGCATAAAAGCCGCCCGTCTTTTCATTCAGCACCGTAAATCTCTCATGACCAGACGGCATATTTTCGTTATGAAAACGCAGGGTTGCATGAAAAATTTCCTCTGCACTCCCCTCTTCCTTTCCCACAAACACTTCGACGCAGTGGCCGGCAGTTCCACTGTATCCAATTCCAGCGATACACAACAGATAATCTTCGATCCCATCATCATTGAAATCAAACAGATGATAGTCCACTTCCAATTCATGATGGGATCCAAGTTTTTCCACAAATTTCTGATTATCCTCTTTCTCTTTATCTATATAGTCCCTGAGAGGCGTATTCTCATAATCGTACCGGGGCGAGGTGCTGATATCATAGACCAATATCTCATGCCTCTTTTCTATTTCCTCGAACTTCACAACCTACAGAACAATCCTGTCCAGATAAAGCCGCTTAGCATATTCAGATTGCAAAGGCCGCCATAATCATCCTGATTTTATCTTCCTTCTTCATCCCACTGCCTCCAAAACCGTTTCAACTCTCTCCACGTAAGTTCCACTTCCCCAGCCCCCGTATATGCATGCCGGATCCGTTCAAATTCCTCCCGTGTAATCTCAAATTCCTCCTAACCTTTTTCCTGATAAAGAAATTTATTTTCATCCCATTCCCATTGGATGCGCACAGACTCTCCAGAGGAATCCATAAGCTCATCCAAGATATAGTAATGATATATATCACAGCCCACACATCCTCCCTGATACTCTATCACACCACCCTGATACAAAGACAGATGGTCCCGGTAAGCAGACAAGAAGGACCGTCCTTCCTGTTCATAATGTGTGCGGAAATATTCGGGTTCTTCCCACACCCGCTCACAGGTCGTAAGGACATCCCTGTATAAGTTTATTTCCTCTGCGTTTTCCTCTGCAAACGGCATCTTAAGCCTGTTAAGTTCCAAAATCCGTTCCACCCTCTTGCTGCCGCTCTTCCATTCTCCCGCATAACTTCCTCCTGCTGCAAAACATCCGTACGTCCCGTCCGCATATCTGGTTACCAAACAGTGAAGATAGTATTCCTCCGCCCCCGTCACCGCAGCCGATATGCTCCGCATATCATCTGATAAGATTTCATATCGCCCAATCACCAACTCATACTTACTGTTCTCACCCTTTGGAAGCAGTTCGTTCTGCACGTAATCCCTCACACCCAAAATAAATCCGTCCTCTGTGAGAGCCGGCAATTCCGGTTTCCGAAACTCCGGCCTGTGCCAGGTCATAATGCCTATTTTCTGTAATTCTTCCTGCCGTTTATAATAAATACCCATACTGGCGTGACAGACCGGCAGTCCTGCCCCCTCTGCCTGCGTGTCAGGCCAGCAGATGCCTCCGTAGCAGTCCTGGCCGGCTCTTTTGTCGATGCCATCCCCTTTTATCCAGAACACATTGCCGTCCTCATCCGTATAGATATGGTAGGTTTCTCCCTCTTCCAACAGTCCCTCAAGCTCATAAGGCATGTCCACATAAAACCACTGATAATAGGCATACAATTCTTCCATCCATTCCTGCGCTCTTTCTACTGTTATCTGCGTCTGCCTGTTTTCTCTCTGTACAATCCCATTCTCCGCGGAATCTTTTCGCCTATCTTCTATTTTCCCGGCATTTTCCTGCCCGTCATCTGCCTTCCCTGTATCGTCCGGGTCTACTTCCATATAGACCTCCAGCCGTTTTGCTTCCATAATATGTTCCACTGTATCGTCGGCTGTCACCTCCATAACCGGATACTTCTCAGCTTCTCCAAGCACAGAACTGCATTTGGCGTCATAACTGCCGTCCCGGTTTCTGACAACGGTACTCTGAAACCACCTGTATTCACTATCACCAAACACTTTCAATCTTTCTATTACACCGTTCATGACAACCTGCGCCGCATTTTCAGAATACTCATAAGCGCCTATGTAGATTTTATACCTGCCCTCCGGCAGTTCCCCCTGGCTCCCATCCTCTCGAAGCACATCTATCGCAGCATCTATATATTCCGTTCTCTCAAGCGGCGGAAGTTTAGGCGGTTTCTCTCCTGCCACATCGATTGTCACAGTTCCAAGATATGTATATGCGGCGGCTCTGTCCAGAGGAAGCCCCAGGCTGCCATAGAGTTTCCAGGTTCCAAACTCTCTTCCCAGACCGCCTTGCTGCCACAGTTTATGGAATATGCACAGATTATTTGCCACATCAACCCTTACTTTCCTATACTCCACTCCGCATTTTACTTCCGCATTACAATCCACAAGCGGCATAAAATAATACACGCCATCCTTCCAATACAAAACAATCTCCAGCGCATCCCTGTCATATCTCTGGTTTCCTGCAAACCCTAAATCTTCGCCCTTAAACCACCAGTAATACTGATAGGTATACTCCACTTTTTCCACAAAAATATCTGCGAGCCGGGTTTTCTCGGCCTCTGTCAGTATCGCGGGACATTCTTCCTGTAATGTTTCAGAAAAAAGGACTGCATTTATCCATGCCGGCATGAAAATTCCGACTAAAAATGCTATGACAACCCCTGTATTTAGAAGGCGTTTTCCCATATTAGTGTCCTCCTGAAGCATCCTCCGTTGTAATCCAACATTCCAATCTATCCTGAAACCCTTCTGTTTCCCGCATATACTGCCTCTAAATCCGAGAACCTCACGTCCATCTGTCCCGGATTATATTCTCCCGGCTCCCGCTCCAATATGCCGCCTTCATATCTGACCGTATAATACCCATACTGTATCCCGCCATCATAGCACAAATACGTATGTTTCCAGGTATGAGTCGTCATTCCAAAATCCGGCTCATAGCAGCCATCATATGCTTCCACAGTCAGCAGCACATCTCCCTCATCCGGCAGCAAAATCCCTGCCTCCTCCTTTCTGGTCTTTTCCAATGTACCATCGTCATACACCCTGTATAAAGCCTCATCCACAATGATATAATTCTCTACTACAGTATATAGAACGTCTGCATATCCCAGTGTCAGAATCCAACTGCTATAATATTTATTCTCCATACTCACCGCCGTAAAAGCATTGCAAAAATAATGCATCTCTTTACATAAACTTTACATAAACTTCTGCGCATAAAATACTTTCTTAAATTCATATTATAAATGTACAATGCATCATTTCTGCATCATTTTCCCGGAAATAATAAAAACACGGAAATTTCTCTCCGTGTTTTTATCATTCTGCTTCCTATACACTCTCGATAAAACGCTCTTATCCCATTATATCTTAATCTCGCAATCAACATCTATGCTTGTTTCCGAGGCGGCCACTTAACGTCGTATATATCTGCCCCATAGGGAATATCTAACTTTCTATCCTCACTCAACACATACTCCTCGCCTCCAACCCGAAATACAGAACCAGGTTCATAATCCCGAAAGATTATTTCGTTTTGTGTCATATACATCTGATAGGTATTATCATATCTTGACTTTAGCACCGCTGTTCCCGCATTTCCATTAGAATAAAAGTAGTCCTGTTTATTATCCCCCACTTGTACAGAAAAAAATCCGTCCTTGATACCCGCATCATTCAAAAGTTTTCTTTCTGTTTCTTGAGAATAATATAGTCCTAAAAAGGTACCGTTTGTTGACAGCATGTTCCAAAAGCGTCCAATCTCAAAACTTTTATCATCTACCACTCCTCTTGACGTATCTGAATTAGGTTGCTTCATCCGCCCATACGAGCAGGTCAGAATATGCGTTTTCCCTGCCTCATCCGTAAATTGATAATATTTTCCAGTATGAAAAACAATGGCATTATTTTCGGCTTCAGCCTTCAGACATTTATCTAAACTTATACTCGGAATGTCTTCATTATAATATTCCACACCCCCAAAGATAAAGCCAGTATCTGTCTCACAAGCCATATATTCAAAATTAATCATATCCAGAACCGCATCAGAAACTTTCCTTGCCGTTTTTGGTGCCGAGGCAGTGTATAATCCTATTTCTCCGACACGATCTCCACTCCTTATAAATAAATCTCTCTGTCCTTTGTTGACAGCATTGCGTTTATTAGCCAAAAGGTCAAGAAGGTTCTGGTTTCTGTTTGGATTCATAATCGAATTTACAGCCTTCCATCCAAGCATACCGTTCATTTTGTTCATCTCCCTTTCTTTAAAACTTCAAAAGTCACATTTAAGCAGGCATAAACAATGTCACCACCCGAATTATTAATGCTAATTTTAAGGTTATAAACCCACTGCATCTACTATTTATATCGTTTTTCTGCTAAAATTTATGGTGAATTTAGATTATCTCCTTAGAAGTTCTTATATGTCGGTATAGCCCGTATTTTCGGGCTTTCCCGGCATTTTAGATATGGGGAGAAGTTCTTATATACCCTCATAACCTCTTAGGTTTTCCCTCTCAATGGTAGTAAAAGAAGTAGTAAATCCGTCTGCGGCTATGCTGCGATCAGCCTTTCCATTTCAGCCCTTGCGGAAGCGAAAGTTGCGTGTGCGTAATAGTTCAGCGTCATGGTGATGTTGGA
>ERZ777305.1208-NODE-1208-length-33213-cov-32.039538_pt1 | contig 33213 bp, 27 predicted proteins | sample MGYA00374965_ERZ777305 | MGnify/ENA primary metagenome ERZ777305 (study PRJEB29328, sample SAMD00013331) | mouse gut metagenome | study: EMG produced TPA metagenomics assembly of the Metagenome analysis of fecal microbiota from mouse which was promoted... | reverse complement strand
TGCTGCTAAATCGGCTCCCGAATATTAACATTCATTATTAAACACCCTCTTATATGTTATCTTTTTATTTATATGTTATCTTTGTTTCGGTATGGTGGTCTATAGCATCGCCGTCAGCGGCAGGTTCATCTGGGGCAGCTTGTCGCGGCGTATCATTACGTTGACCGCGCCGTTGTCCTTTCCGTCGGGACGGAATATGTAGGTCACCGTTATCTGCTCGCCGTTGGCTATTGTGGCGCTGTACATCGTTTCGCGCTTGTTGAAGTAGTAGGTAAACGACACCTGGTTGCTGTCGCTCGATATGATTGCCTTATCGGCCTGCTCTTCATCGTCCATGAACGCATCCTTAAGCCGTTGCGCGAGGGCTTTGCTGTTGATGGTGTAGGTGCGCACGGTCTTTTCGATTTTGTGGTTCTTGGGATTGCGCGTGGTTACCGAGTTCACTATCACCGACTTGTCCTTGGCTATTGCGTTTATTGCCGACTGGATGTTTTTCTGGGCCGAAATTTCGACCGAACATGCCACTGCGAATACCACTGCGAGCAGCAGGCTCTTGATGATGCTTGATGAGTTCATTGCTTGGAGTCTATTTGATTGATTAATTTATTATTGTCTGCCTTTTTGTTCTATTTCGTTCTCGGCCTGCTGGAGGTTGCGGTAGGTTTCGAGAGCCTTGCGCTCCACATCGTCGGCATGGGCGATGGTGGCCTCTATCTCGGGCATTATCTCGTTGATGTTGCTGTTGACCGTGTTGCCCACTTTCACGTAGCTGCCGTCGTAGATGCTCGTCGAGGATGTGCTGTCGGTGAACAGCGCTATTCCCACGCTCACCATCACAGCCACCATGGCTGCGGCGGCTATGCTCCACCTCACGAGCCTTATGCGTATGATGCGGCTCTGTCGGCGGTTCTCCTCTATGAGCCGGCGGGGATCCTCCTCCATCTTGCCGTCATACCACGCAAACATCGGGGCGTACTCTTGCAGCGACTGAGGCACATCCTCATTCTTGAAAAAGTCATATAGCGCCTGCTCTTCGGCGTTGCTTGTTTCACCGTCAAGAAACTTTTCGATGTAGTTCCTTACGTTTTTCTTTGTTATAATAGTAGTGTTCATCGTTCAATTGGGCATGAATTGTTGTTTTATTCTTTTTCTTGCTCTCGACAGGTTGACGCGCACGGCTCCGGGATTGCTTCCCGTTATTGCGGCTATCTCTTCGACCTCGAAGCCTTCGACATGCTTCATCCTCAGTATCGATTGCTGGAGGTCGGGCAGTGCCGATATTGCGTCGAATATCTCCTTGAGGCTCTCCTCCCGGATGATTTTCATTTCAGTTGATTCGTCGCCTTTTACATCGTATAGCTCGTCGATGTCGACCACTCCTGCTCGGCGGCTTCTTATGCAGCTTATTGCAAGATGCCGCGTGATGACCGAGGCCAGTGATTCTACGCTTCGGTAGTCTTCGAGTCGGTCACGCAGAAACCATAGCTTCAGCAGCGTGTCCTGTACCACATCTTCGGCATCGTCACCGTTGTTGAGGTACCGGATGGCGAGCTGCAGAAGTTGCGGACGCATACGTGTTATTCGGCTTTCAAACTCTTTCCGTTCCATATTCACCTATATGACGCAAAGATATAGCAAAACGTTACATCAATATTCCGATTTTTTTAAAAACACTTGGCGTGACTTGCATATTTCTCGTTTTTTTGCATACCTTTGCGAGTGCGAAAGTGCATAGTTGAATATTTAATTGAGAAATATAAAAAACGGAAATTATGGCAAACAATTTTAAGCCGGAAACCCTGTGTGTGCAGGCCGGTTGGTCCCCTACCAAGGGAGAGCCGAGAGTGCTCCCGATTTATCAGAGTACTACGTTTAAATATGATACGAGCGAGCAGATGGCCCGTCTGTTTGACCTTGAGGACACGGGTTTCTTTTACACCCGTCTTCAGAATCCCACCAATGAGGCCGTTGCCGCAAAGATTGCCGCGCTTGAAGGCGGAGTGGGCGCGATGCTCACCTCCAGTGGACAGGCCGCCAACTTCTATGCACTGTTCAACATCTGTCAGGCAGGCGACCACTTCGTGTGCTCGTCGGCCATCTACGGCGGCACGTTCAACCTGTTTGGCGTGACAATGAAGAAGCTTGGAATCGATGTGACATTCGTCAGTCCCGACGCAAGCGAGGAGGAGATTATAGCCGCTTTCCGTCCCAACACCAAGGCGCTCTTTGGCGAAACGATATCCAACCCCTCGCTCGAGGTGCTTGACATCGAAAAGTTTGCCCGCATAGCCCACAGTCAGGGTGTGCCCCTGATTGTCGACAACACATTCCCCACGCCCATAAATTGTCGCCCGTTTGAATGGGGTGCCGACATCGTTGTCCACTCGACCACCAAATATATGGACGGTCACGCAACGAGCGTGGGCGGCGTCATCGTCGACAGCGGAAACTTTGACTGGGAGGCCCATGCCGAGAAATATCCCGGACTTTGCACCCCCGATGACTCATACCACGGCCTCACCTACACAAAGGCTTTCGGCAAGATGGCCTACATGGTCAAGGCCACTGCGCAACTCATGCGTGACCTCGGAAGCATCCAGTCGCCGCAGAACGCATTTCTGTTGAATCTCGGTCTTGAAACGTTGCACTTGCGCATGCCCCGTCACTGTTCCAATGCTCAGGCAGTGGCCGAATATCTCTCGGGCAACGACAAGGTGGCCTGGGTCAACTATTGCGGACTGCCCGGCAACAAGTATCACGACCTTGCGATGAAGTATATGCCCAACGGCTCCTGCGGCGTAGTGTCGTTTGGACTCAAGGGCGGCCGTGACGTGGCTATAAGGTTTATGGACAACCTTAAGCTCGCTGCTATCGTGACGCACGTGGCCGATGCGCGCACTTGTGTGCTGCATCCTGCAAGTCACACCCATCGTCAGCTTTCCGACGAGCAGCTCCTGGAAGCGGGAGTGCGCCCCGACCTTATCCGTTTTTCGGTGGGAATCGAGAATGTCGACGACATCATCGCCGACATCAGGCAGGCTCTCGAAGCGTGACGCTTGCTGTTAAGTAGAAAACATTAATAAATATGACGCAGGGTTTCTCGATTGAGGGGTGCCTTCCATTGTTATGTGCATTAAAATCACTAACTTTGCGCTTTGATTTAATATAATAGGACAAAAACGTGGAACCCAAATATATTTTTGTCACCGGCGGCGTGGTTTCTTCCCTTGGTAAGGGAATTATTTCGTCGTCGCTTGCCTGCTTGCTGAAAGCAAGAGGCTTCAGGGTTACGATTCAGAAGTTTGACCCGTACATCAATATCGACCCGGGTACATTGAATCCCTACGAGCACGGCGAGTGTTACGTGACTGTCGACGGTCACGAGGCCGACCTTGACCTCGGACATTACGAGCGATTCACCAACGTTCCCACCACTCGCGCCAACAATGTCACCACAGGGCGCATATACCAGAGCGTGATCGACAAGGAGCGTCGCGGCGACTATCTCGGCAAGACCGTCCAGATAATTCCCCACATTACCGATGAAATAAAGCGTAACGTAAAATTGCTCGGAAACACCGGTAATTTCGATTTCATAATAACCGAAATCGGAGGTACGGTGGGTGACATCGAGTCGCTTCCCTTCCTTGAAAGCGTGCGTCAGCTGCGCTGGGAGCTCGGTCAGGACTCGCTTTGCATCCACTTGACCTATGTACCCTACATCCGTGCCGCCAAGGAGCTGAAGACAAAGCCCACGCAGCACTCGGTGAAGCAGTTGCAGGAGGTGGGTATACAGCCCGATATCCTCGTGCTGCGTACCGAGAAGGAGATTCCCGCTGACATGCGCCGCAAGATAGCGCAGTTCTGCAACGTGTCGCCCGACGCGGTAATTCAGTCGGTCGACATGCCCACAATCTACGAGGTGCCCCTGCGCATGCATGAGCAGCACCTCGATGAGATTGTGCTTCGCAAGACCGGGGTGCCTGTCGAGGGTGAGCCCCACATGGAGCCTTGGCTCAACTTCCTCCGCAAGCTCGACAATGCCGAGGAGGAGGTGACGATAGGTCTTGTGGGCAAGTATGTCGAGCTTCAGGATGCCTACAAGTCGATCAACGAGTCGCTCTTTCAGGCCGCTACCTATAACGATTACAAGCTCAAGCTCGTGTATATCCACTCCGAGAAGCTCAATGCCGGCAATGTCGATGAGCTGCTGTCGCCGCTCGACGGCGTAATCATTGCGCCGGGATTCGGCCAGCGAGGCATCGAGGGCAAGTTTGTAGCCCTGAAGTGGTGTCGCGAGCACGATGTTCCCACATTCGGCATCTGCCTTGGCATGCAGTGCATGGTCATCGAGTTTGCCCGTGATGTGCTTGGACTGCGTGAGGCCAATTCTACCGAGATGAATCCCACCACCCCCGACAATGTAATCGACCTCATGGAGGATCAGAAGACGGTTGTCGACAAGGGTGGCACAATGCGACTCGGAGCCTACGACTGTCGTCTGCAACCCGGTTCGCGAGCCGCCAAGGCTTACGGATGCACCGATGTGAAGGAGCGTCATCGTCATCGTTTTGAATTCAACAATGAATACCGCGAGCGTTTCGAGGCCGCCGGCATGCGGTGTGTGGGCGAAAACCCTGCCACCCGCCTTGTCGAGGTCGTGGAGCTGCCCGACCACCGTTGGTTTATCGGTACGCAGTATCACCCTGAATACTCTTCGACGGTACTCAATCCCAACCCTCTCTTCCTCGACTTCATTAAAGCTGCAATCGCATATAAACACGAAAAGAAATAATGGATAAGAACACAATGTACGGATTGCTCCTGATGGGAGCTGTCATCCTTGGCTTCATGTGGCTCAACCAGCCCGACCCCAAGCCCGACAGTATTGCTCCCGCCGAGCAGATAACCGCAGAACAGGCCGAGGCGATGGCCGATGCACAGCTCGCTTCATCGCTCGACACGCTCACTCCGGCCGAAACTTCGATGCTGGCCGCCGCCGTTCACCAGTACGGAACTCCCGACTCGGTGTCAGGCCGCGTAACGATGCAAAATTCAAAGGTGGATCTTGTATCCGACGGATACCTGTTGACCGGCTCGGTCAATGTCGACGGAAAGAGTGTAGACATTGCCGACCTCTCCAATCCTGCTGCCGCAGGGCTTTCACCCGTCATCGCCTCAAAGGCTGTGAAGTTGCTTAAGACTACAACCCGTGAACTTACCCAGTATCAGGGATTTGCGCGTTACCTGCAGGGTGACAGTTCGACTGTGCGTCTTGAAAATGAATACATCGCGCTCGACCTCTCCAACAAGGGCGGCATAATATCGCGTGCCGAGCTGAAGGACTACAAGTCCTATAAGGGCGGCAATGTCGTGGTGTTTGAGGGCGACGACAACGGTTACTCATTTATCCTCAACTCGGCCGACCGTGAGTTTGACACCCGCAACTTCTTCTTTGAGCCGGTTCAGGAGAGCGACACTACGGTGTTGATGACGCTCAATCTCGGAAGCGGCGCATCGTTTGGAATGCGTTACACCCTTCTCCCCGAAAGCTACGTGGTGAGAATGGAGGTTGTGCAGAACGGCATGCAGTCGGTTATTCCGTCAAGTGTGGCGACTATGGACTTCCTTTGGCATCAGAAGATGATAAGGCAAGAGGAAGGCCGCATGTTTGAGGAGCGTAACTCGGGATTGTATTACATGTATGCCGGAGGCGGTGTCGAAAACCTCAGCGAGTCGTCAAATGACGATGAGGAGGTCAACGAGCGCATCAAGTGGATAGGATTCAAGAATCAGTTCTTCTCGATGGCGTTTATAGCTCGAGGCACGTTCAATAACGCCAATCTCACATCAAAGATACTATCAAAGAGCCAGCCCGGCTACCTGAAGGAACTTGAGGCCGTTTCGTCGGTCGACTACAACGCTTCCAACCCCATGCCGGCGCAGTTTGACATTCTCATCGGCCCCAACCTCTATCCCATGTTGTCGGGACTTGATGACAAGCTGAACGATGGCGAGGATCTTCACTTGACACGACTTATTCCTCTCGGATGGACTCTCTTCCGCTGGATCAACACCTGGATTGTGATTCCCGTATTTGACATCCTTGGCAAGTGGTTTACCAACTACGGTGTCATCATCCTGTTGCTCACAATCTTCATCAAGATCATCATCTTCCCCTTCACCTATAAGAGCTACATGTCGCAGGCCAAGATGCGCTTGCTCGCTCCCGAGATAAAGGAAATCAATGAAAAGTATCCCGGTCAGGAGAATGCCATGACCCGTCAGCAAAAGACGATGGAACTTTACTCGCGTGCCGGTGCCAATCCCATGGCGGGCTGTCTGCCCATGTTGCTGCAGATGCCGGTGCTTATCGCCATGTTCACCTTCTTCCCCTCGTGTATCGAGCTGCGTGGCGAGCCCTTCCTTTGGGTTAAGGACCTGTCGGCTCCCGACGCCATCATCACCTGGAGCGGCAACATTCCCTTGGTCACCGAGTACTTCGGCAACCATCTGTCGCTGTTCTGTCTTCTCATGACCGTGACCAACATCATCTACACTAAGGTCACGATGCAGAATCAGCCTTCGGGAGCGTCGATGCCCGGCATGAAGTGGATGATGTATCTGATGCCTTTGATGTTCCTCGTCTTCTTCAACAACTATGCCGCAGGTCTTTCCTACTACTACTTCCTGTCGCTGTTGATCACAATCGTGCAGACCTATGTGTTCCGTCACGTTGTAAATGAGGAGAAGATGCGTGCCAAGATGCAGGAAGCTTCCAAGAAGCCCCGCAAAAAGTCGGGTTTCATGGCCCGTCTTGAAGAGGCCCAGCGTCAGCAGCAGGCTATGCTACGCGAGCAGGAGAAGCGTAAAAAGGGTGCCAACCGCCGATAAAGCGGCTCGCCGATATGATTTAAATCAATTGATTAGCTATGAATAATTTCGTGTTCTGGAGCCCGACCAAGTTCGTTTTCGGGCGTGACACCGAAAGCCGCACCGGAGCCTTGGCTCGTGAGTTTGGCGGCCGCAAGGTGCTGCTTGTCTACGGTGGCGGCTCGGTTGTGCGCAGCGGTTTGCTCGACCGGGTTAAGGCATCGCTTTCAGCGAGCGGTATCGAATGGGAGGAGATGGGCGGAATTCAGCCCAACCCCACCGACGACCGCGTCTATGAGGGGATTGAACTGGTGCGCTCGCGGAACATCGATATGCTCATTGCCGTGGGTGGCGGTTCGGTCATCGACACAGCCAAGGGCATCGCATGCGGAGTTCCCTACGAAGGCGATTTCTGGGACTTCTATTGCGGCAAAAAGATAGTGGAGAAGGCTCTCCCTGTGGGAGTCGTGCTCACCATCCCGGCTGCCGGAAGTGAAGGCTCGGGCAACTCGGTCATCACCAAGCGTGACGGACTCATAAAGCTCAGCCTGCGCACCGAAAGCGCCCTTCGCCCCAAGTTTGCGGTGATGAATCCCGAACTCACCTTCACGTTGCCTCCCTATCAGACCGCATGCGGCATCGTCGACATGATGGTCCACATCATGGAGCGTTATTTCACCAATACCCCTGATGTCGAGATTACCGACCGCGTGGCCGAGGGTGTGCTCACCGCGATAATGGAGGAGGCTCCCAAAGTGATGTGCGACCCCGAGAACTATGAGGCGCGTGCCAACATCATGTGGAGCGGCACTCTCGCCCATAACGGAGTGTGCGGCACAGGCCGTGCCGAGGATTGGTCGTCACACTTTATCGAACATGAGATAAGCGCTATATACAACGTTGCCCACGGAGCCGGACTTGCCGTCGTGGTTCCCGCATGGATGCAGTATGTGGCCGGTGTCAATCCCGTTAAGGTGGCGCAGTTTGCCCGCCGAGTCATGGGTGTCGTGTCGCAGGGCGATGACAGGTCGGTAGCAGCCGAAGGCATCAAGCGTCTTAAGGATTTCTTCATGAGCATAGGTATGCCCGTTACATTCAAGGAGCTCGGCATCGACAATCCCGACATCGAGCGACTTGTTGCAAAGCTTCACGAGCACAAGGGTGAACGCATCGGCGGTTATGTCAAGCTTTCGGCCGATGACACCATAAAGATATATGAGATGATGCAGTGACGCTCAGGTCACGGCACATATACGACTTTTTAGGAGAGCCTGAATGTGTACTTCAATGACGGAGTGCATCCCAGGCTCTCCTTGAATTTACTTAGACCTTCATTTACTCCGTCGCCACTGTCGACAGGCCCGAAGTCGAGCATCCTCGCTCCCTTGGCCTTGTAGTGACGCATCATGTGGAGCGCGAGAAGATTCATGGCTCCCGGATGACGGTGTTCGGGCAGGTCGCCCCAGTTGATGAGCTGCACTATTCCCGGGGCTGTGTGGTGCAGCTGGGCGGCTGCTATGTCGATTCCGTCAAGAGTCACTATGAAGAAGTCGCTGCCGCCCACCGGTGCGGTCGCCATGAAGTCGTGCAGCGACATTCGCAGCTCCCTCCCTTTTGCGTTATGATTGGCAAGTATCAGGTTGTAGTTGCGCGTTATTTCACTCTCGATTGCGGGTTGCCTGGTGATTGTGTAGTGTGACATCAACGCTCGCCCTATGCTCCACCGCGATTTGTGCGACATCAGCTCGACAGGGTCGAGGTGACGCGTAAGGTCGGCCGCGTAGTTGAGGTGGGGCGTTATCTCGATGCCGGGTGTCGACATTAACGAGTAGGCGCATTTTATGGCGGCGTTGTCGCCGTAACATTCGGGGGGCAGTGTCACGACAAGCGATCGTTCCTGCGATTTAGTGAATGTGCAAAGCGTCTTGACTGCGTTGTCGATGCATCGGAACGACTGACGGCGGTTGACCGTCAATCCGCCGAACGGGGCCGACCACGGTGACATGATGGCTCCGTCACGCTCGCCAGCAATCATGCCGCAGCGCAACCTCCCTCCGTCATATAACGCAAGGTATAGCACATCGTCACACTTGCCGCGGTTCAGCTCTGAAAATTGGACTGAATTGTAGATGTGTCCCGGATGTGGGAATGCACGACGGTAGCTGTCGGAATCGAGTCGTTGTATATGCATCATTGGGCTTTTGTCGTCACAATATTACGAAAAATAGTTCATATCCGCAATCTCCCGACATTGAATAAGCAATATTGAACGTTGAGTAACGTTGGATTTATGTAGACGCTTACACTATGATAAATCGTTTTCTCAACATATTTCTTATAATTGTGCTTCTTGCCGTTGCGAGCGGTTGCATCGAGGATGGATTCACCGATGATTCGTCGGCCCGTCCCGAGTTTTCGGTCGACACCCTCAACCTTGGACTCACATTCACTGGCGAGCTCACACCCGTCCACAGTTTCAGGGTTTACAATCGTCACGACCGCAATCTGCTCATAAGCCGCATTGCGCTGCGTGACGGCAGTGACGCCTACCGGCTGAATGTCGACGGCGTTGTCGGCAAGGAGTTTACCGATGTAGCCATAAGGCCGCACGACTCCATCTACGTGTTTGTCGACGCACAGTTTCCTCCTGTGGGGCGCGACGGCAAGCTCACCGTTAAGTCGCTCCTCGACTTCGAGGTCAACGGCGGTCGCTCCACGGTGGTGTTGAGTGCCGAGTGCATCGATGTGACTGTCGTTCAGGCTTCGGTGTTGTCGGCCGACGCCCTTTGGTCGGGAGCTTATCATGTAATGGGTGATGTGACGGTTGCTTCAGGCGTGACATTGAATCTCGCCGAGGGCTCGACGCTCTACTTCCACGACAAGGCATCGCTTAATGTCGAGGGTGCCGTTGTAGCCGATGGAACTCCCGAAAAGCCGGTTGTGATGTGTGGCGACCGCAACGGAACGATGGTGGGCCGCATCCCCTACGACATTGTGCCTGGGCAATGGGGCGGTGTCACTTTCGCAGGCCCCGGGAGCCGGTTGTCGCACACTGTTGTGCGCAACACCTCATCGGGCATTGCCGTGACGGGCGGTGAGCTCTCAATGCTTAACTGTGTCGTGCGCAACTCGCGTGAAAGCGTCATCTCCGTTACCGATGCCGAGGTCAAGGCTGTGGGATGTGAATTTGCCGACGCACCCGAAGGGGTTGTGACGATCGACGGCCGCGCCCGATTGACAATGAATCACTGCACTGTCGCCAACAGCTACCTGTTTGCTCCCGTGACGGGCGCTCTGCTTGAGCTGAAAGATGACGGAGTGTCATGCCACATAACCAACTCCATCATCTACGGCAACGGCCCTATGATGAACACTAAATCGCCCGCCTCGGATGATGTCACGCTACGGCGTTGTCTTGTGGGAGCTGACGGCAGTGACGACGACACATTCATCGACATGCTATGGAACTCCGACCCCATGTTCATTACCGACACCGACCGCTATATCTTCGACTATCGCGTCGGCCCCGGCTCTCCTGCCGAGGGAGCGGCCGATGCATCACTTACCTTGCCCGAGGCCGTGCGCGATTTCTACGGCCGCGAGCGAGGCTCGACACCCGATCTCGGCGCCTACCAGCATTGATATGGAATCATTAATATGCTATGATTCCATATCGTTAGAGTGTTACATGCCGGCGTATGATTTTACTGTAGGGCTTTCAACATCGACTCCAAATTCACGGGCACGGGCCATGATGGCGCGTGCAAGCTTCGGCTTCAGGTCATCGGGACAATAACGGAAATAGGCTTCGGCAGCGCGCACATGTGCTGCATCGGGCATTGGGTATTCACGCCTTTCAGGAAGTCCGAACACCTCATCGGGCAGTTCTTTCTTCTCTTCATAACTTAATCGGTCGGTCATAATAATATTGATATTAATAGGTTACTTCTATCTTAAAGTAACATATACGGGAAAGCATCGGTGTGCCTCCCAATCTATTATTATGCTTTATTAACAGTATCAGTTTCCGTCGGCGCTTATTGCGGCAAGTAACGCCGCAAGTAATAGATATATTTTCAGGGGGAGATTATATTAGTTAAGATTTTTTGTGATTTGAAAATTGCAAGACGAAAAAAATACATATCTTTGTACTTGGTGAATGTGGCGATACGGGTTGTAATTTGTAATCAGGTGTCCCGAATTATTGCATTTATGGCTGGTCGCCGATTTTTTAACCGCTAAATATTCATGGACTCACATTATGATTAAAAAAATTGTATTGTTGATAGGAATGTGTCTGTTGTCGCTTCAGCTATTCGCGCTTGAAGGCAAACGGCTGCTTATCCTTAATTCCTATAATGAAGGTGCGCCGTGGGCGCAGGAAATCATAAATCCTATAATGCGTGAGGTGTCCAACCGCGACGGCTTTCAGGCCGTGGAGGTGGTGCATCTCAACAGCACCCTGATTCATAACGACAAGGACTTCGACAATATGTCGCGAGGCATATTCGACCGTTTTGTCGACCGTAAGCCCGACTACCTGGTGCTTGTGGGCGACTTTGCGTTCACGCTGCGCGACAGCATAGTCGAGCGATGGGGCGATGTGCCCATGCTGCTTGTGGTCCAGTCGGAGCAGTACGGAATGCGTGACTACTATTACACCTACATCGATGAAAATGAGGCGATGAATCCCGACAAGCTCTATCCGCTTGAGTCGATTCACGACGACTACAACTTCTCGATAGTGGTGACACCCAATCTCTACAAGGAAACGGTCGACATGATGGCCTATATGTTCCCCGACATGAACAAGCTTGTCTTTGTGGCCGATGCACTCTACCAGAACAGGCAACTGAATCAACAGCTGCGTGAATACCTGTCGAAGGAGTACCCCGACATGGACTATGAATGGCTCGTGGCCAACGAGGAGAACAGCCGAGCCCTGCAGCAGTATCTCAACAATACCGACCATAACATAGGAATGTTGTTGTCGACATGGTTCTTTGAACGAATGACCGTGCACGGACATCCGCAGCTGATTGCAGGAGAAGCGAGGATGATATCGGGTGCCCACCGACCGGTGTTCGGACTGCGTGCCGCCTATCTCAACTACGGAATAACGGGCGGATATTTCCCGTCGCCCGACGAGATGCAGAAGAAGATTCATGCCGGACTGCTTGACCTTATATCGGGCAAGGACATGAGAAAGGTGCCGTTCAGGAAAGTGGCCGACTCCTATCCGATTGTCAACTACAGCCACCTGATGCGTGACGGCATTCCCGAAAGCTCGTGTCAGCCCGGCACCGTGTTCATGAACCGCCCCAAGAGCGCATGGGAGTTATATCACACCTACATAATCGCGGGTGGAATCGTGCTCCTGGCGATTATGGCCGTGATCGTGGCGAGGGTTATGTTCCAGAACCGCAGGATTGCGATGTTGCGCGCCCACGAGCGACTGCTCAACAACATGCCGGTGGGATTTTCGCAGGCAAAGGTAGTGCGTGGCAATGACGGCAATGTCGTCGACATCGAATATCACGGCGGCAACGCTATGTTCAGGGAGCTGCTGAAGAAGAACGCTTTGCCGGGAAAGCCCGACAAGCTCTTTGACGCCGACTTCATCGCCAAGATTGTGGATCGGCTTCTGCACCGCCGCCGATCAGTGCGCTTCTCCTATAATTTCCCCTACACCGATGCCACCTACGAGTTCCTGATAAGCATAGGCAGCGAAGTCAACAAGGTGGTGGATGATGTAAACGTGTTTGCCGTCGACATAACCGAAAAATGTAACGCCGAGCGTGATCTGCGGGAATTTGCCCACAAGCTCGATGTGACGATGAACGTAGCCCACATAATACCATGGCGCTGGGACATACGCAAGCACAAAATCATGTGCGAGGCCATGAGAATGCTTCGCCGAAGCCACTACAACGTTACGGCCATGGCCGAGGATGTGAGAGTGATAAACGAGGAGGATTATCTGAACTGCATACATCCCGACGACATGGAGCGCGTGTGCGATGTCTATCGCCGCTTTGTCGAAGGTCGGTTGGAGTATATCAAGATGGAGTATCGCTTTATACGCAGGAAGCCGAAGTGTGACATGGTTGAGTGGATTGAGGTGTGTGCCGCCGTGACCGAGCGCGACGACAACGGAATGCCCACGGTGCTGATAGGGTCGATGCTGCTGATTACCGAGCGCAAGCGCCAGGAGGAGATGCTGATTGCGGCACGTGAAAGGGCTGCCGAGGCCGACAAGCTGAAGATGGCCTTCCTCGCCAATATGAGCCACGAGATACGCACGCCGCTGAATGCCATTGTGGGATTCTCCAACTTGCTCGCCAAGACTGTCGATGTCGACAAGAAGCAGCGGTTTATCAACATCATAAACAAGAACAATCAGCTGCTGCTCAAATTGATAGGTGATGTGCTGGATATGGCCAAGGTTGAGTCCAACACTCTCGACTTCAACTTCCGTCCCACCGACCTGAATCATCTGATACAGGAGGTCGACAGCACAATGCGTATCAAGCTCAGCAACGATGTGATGCTGAACTATGTGCTCGGAGCTCCCGACTGCATAATCGACACCGACCCCGACCGTCTTAATCAGGTGCTGATGAATCTGCTTAACAATGCGGCGAAGTTCACCACCAAGGGTAGCATAACATTCGGATATGAACTGCGTGACGATGAGATATATTTCTATGTGCGTGACACCGGAATAGGCATTCCCGACCAGGATGCCGAGCGGCTCTTCTCGCGCTTCACCAAGCTCAACAACTTCATTCCCGGCACCGGACTCGGACTGTCGATAAGCAAGAGCATCGTCGAGATGCTCGGAGGCAGCATAGGGGTGAAATCGGCCGGACATAACCGAGGCTCGATTTTCTGGTTCACGATTCCCAACAAGCAGGTTTCGGCAATGTCGGAAATAAATGAAATCTATTTTAGAGAAGTAAATTAGCAACCAAAACGTATATAAAGCACAATACAATTATGTCATTTGAATTTGATTCAAAGCCGGCTAAAGTGGAGGTCGATGTGAACGAGTTCATAATGTCGATTGCCGGCGCGGCTGGCAAGAGTGTGCCTTCGCGCACAATTCTCAATCACGTGCTCGGAGCCATGAAGTGTAAAGTCAACACCGACCCCGAACTGCTGTCGCAGGTCATGTTCAATCTTCTCGACAATGCCTGCAAGTTTACCTCGTGGGGCAGCATAACATTTGGCTACGAGATGCTGCCTGATGCGGTATGTTTCTTTGTAAGGGATACCGGCGCGGGAATATCGGCCGAAAGGCAGATGACGCTGTTTGACCCGACCGACGGCAACAGGCACGGGCTCGCCCTCTGCAAGGACATTGTCGAGTCGCTGCACGGGGAAATAGGAGTGGAATCGGACGGAGAGGGGAAAGGCTCGCAATTCTGGTTCACGCTTCCTGTCGAGGCTGATGAAGATGACAATGAGGAGGCTGAGCAGCGTGATATCACGCCCACGCCCGTTTTCGAGAGGCCGCTCGACGCAAGTAGGCCCACAATCCTTGTCGCCGAGGATAACGACAGCAACTACTTCCTTGTGTCATCGATACTTGAGGATGAGTACAATCTCATCCATGCGCATAACGGCAATGAGGCCGTAGAGCTTTTCGCCGAATACAATCCGCATCTTGTGCTGATGGATATAAGCATGCCCGATATGGACGGATATGAGGCTACATCCATTATACGGTGCAGCAATACCGATGTGCCCATAATCGCCGTAACGGCCTACGCATTCCAGGCCGACCGCCTGCGAATAATGGATAGCGGCTTTAGCGGATACATCTCCAAGCCCATTGACGCCGACCACCTCATGACGGAGATCGCCCGCCTTCTGAATGTGTCGAATTTATGAACACAATAAAGCTTCGCCTATATCGTCAATTAACTTTGATAACGATAGATGATGTTCCGAAAAATTTTTGTTACTTTGTAATCTAATCTTCGTTTTATTATGAGAGAGATATCATATCCGAAGGCTTCATTTGACACAAAAAGTCCTTTGTCAATTTATGATTTTAGCCGATTTTTAATCGGCCATTCTCTCCATTCCTTATTTGGCGATATTGCTGTTGAGCATAAAAGGAAAGGCAAAGGCGGATTGGGACAGATGGTTGAAGAATTGTTTTTCAAATATGACATCAACTCAAATCGCGAAGCAGATTTTAGTGAAGCTAAAGTAGAACTTAAGTGCACACCATTGATTAAATCAAAGTCGGACAATTCTTTCAGAATAAAAGAAAGGCTTGTTTGTACAATGATTGATTATTTCGAGCTTGTTGATACTAAGTTTGAAGACTCGCACCTTCTTTCTAAATGCCAGCTGATGCTATTATTGTTTTATTTGCATATCAGCGGCACTCCGATTTATGACTATAAATTTCTTTTTCGTATTTTATGGCAGATACCTGAAAAAGACTTGCTGCTTATTAAATCCGATTATGAAACTATAGCTAATAGAGTTCGTAAAGGTGAGGCTCATCTTCTTTCCGAAGGAGATACAATGTATCTTGGGGCTTGTCGAAAAGGTCAAAAAGGTGATTTTCCTCAAAACCAGCCTTTCTCTAAGATTAAGGCGAATAAGCGCGCGTTTAGTCTTAAGCCGGCTTATATGCGTTACATACTGAAGCATGTAATTGATTCAGGCAACAATTATTTCACTAATTATAAGTCTGTTGACAAATCAAGCTATGAGCTAGTCACTGCTCAAGAATTGGAAGATTCATCTTTTGAGAAGATTATAATCAATAGGTTTTCACAATTTTACGGACTAAACTATCTGGAAATTTGTGCGAAACTTGGAATTACTCCATATCAGGCTAAAAGTAAATACGCCGATGTTTCGGGTCTAATTGCATCAAATTCCAAAAACAAACGCATTTCTGATGCAGAAGAATTTGTCAAATCAGGCATTATGATGAAAACTATTCGATTGCGAAACAATGGAATGCCTAAAGAGGCAATGTCTTTTAAAAATATTGACTATCAAGAAGTTTATGACAATGACAACTGGCTTGAGTCTGAAGCTTATGAAATATTCACAAATAGATTTTTGTTTGTTATATTTAAGCCTAAACCGGGAGAAACAATAGTTGTACATAACAATAAAACGAGAAAGGATGTTACCGAACAATCCTATATCCTTGATTGCGTATTCTTTTGGACGATGTCGCCAGATGACCTTGATTCTGCACGAAAATATTGGGAACATATAAGGGAAAATGTATTAGCCAATAAAATACAACTGTGCAATTTTTGGAGTATTTCAGATAATAAAAAATTTCATGTCAGGCCAAAGGCAATAAAGAAAATCCAGTTAACTCCAAATCCACATGGTGGAGAAGCTGAAAAATATTCTTATTGGCTTAATGCAGACTTTGTAAAGAAAATCATAGACGAAAATTCGTAATATGTATAATAGCGATTCTTCTGTTCATTCTTATACTTTGTGCGAACCATTGTCCGCATATAGTTCGAGATGCAAACAATATTCATTGTTTGATACAGAAACTGTTGTTACTGAACCACACGACATTCGGGTAATCGAACTCTTTGCGGGTGTCGGTGGTTTTAGGATTGGACTAGAACGAGCTTCAAATATTTTTAAAACTGTATGGAGCAATCAATGGGAACCATCTACCAAAAGACAGGACGCATCTGTCATTTATTGTCAGCGCTTTGGTTTTGTCGGACATTCAAATGAAGACATCAACACAGTAGATGTCGCAGATATTCCTACAGGGGATTTACTTGTTGGCGGTTTTCCTTGTCAGGACTACTCAGTAGCGACAACGCTTAAGAATTCGGGAGGGATTGAAGGGAAGAAAGGCGTTCTATGGTGGCAGATTCATAGGATTTTAAGCAATCATAAAAATCCACCAAAGTATCTTATGCTTGAAAATGTGGATCGTTTGCTTGGCTCTCCTGCATCACAAAGAGGGCGTGATTTTGCTATTATTCTTGCTTCTCTTTCCGACCTCGGCTACATGGTAGAATGGAGGGTTATAAATGCCGCTGAATATGGAATGCCCCAACGTCGTAAACGCACCTATATTTTTGCTTACAAAAACGATTCCGATATTGCGAAGTCGTTTACTGATGCAAAAGAATGGCTATATTGCAACGGATTCATGGCCAGCGCTTTTAAAGTCAAAAAAGAGGAAATAGTGCCTTCAAAATTCATGATTAATGGGTCACTATCTGAGATTTCTGAATCTTTCAATAAAGGCAAGACATTATCTCCATTTAAGAACAGCGGCGTAATGATTAATCGAATGGTATATACTATGCCCGCCAATCCTGATTATTCCGGACCGTATGTGACTCTTGGCGACATTCTATTACCCGATAAAGACATCCCAGAGGAATTCTTTATACATGATTCCGAAATCTCTAAATGGCAATATGCAAAAGGAGGGAAATCGGAAAAACGCATAAACAAAACTACTGGGTATGAATACAATTATTCTGAGGGAGCCATGGCATTTCCTGATAGTATAGAAAAGCCATCACGCACAATTATAACCGGCGAAGGCGGGGCGTCGCCTTCGCGTTTTAAACACGTGATTCTGACTAAAAGCGGTAAATATCGCCGTCTTACGCCTATAGAGCTTGAGCGTCTAAACATGTTCCCTGACAATCACACTCAAGGTGCTTCTGATACGCGTCGAGCGTTTCTTATGGGCAATGCTCTTGTAACTGGCATCGTAGAAATACTTGGGTTGGAATTGCTTAGAAGAATAAGCCACAAACCATAACGGCAAAATTTGAAATATTAAATAGCTTGACGGAGTTCCCGAATGATTCAGTCAATGGATAGCCTTGGCCGGCGGGTGCGGGCCGGCGGGCACTGCTGTGTTGGGCGGCGGGTATAAAGAATGAGGGCGTCAGAATTGATTCTGACGCCCTCGCTTGCTTATTGTCGGGGTGACTAGACTCGAACTAGCGACCTCACGCCCCCCAGACGCGTACTCTAACCAACTGAGCTACACCCCGATTTCTGAAAAGCGATGCAAAGATACTCACTATTTTTTTACGATGCAAGAAAACGGCCGTGAATCTGTCTAATTTTACTTATTTTAACAGTTAGAGGCCCTTTGTGACGCTTAATTGCGGGTGTAAAAAAGATTTGTATATAACGCGTTTTTTTTGTAATTTTGTTTGCCCTTTTAGGGCGTTTGACTACGCATTCAGCGTTTGCGTAAAATATTGTAATTCAAGAAATAAAATCTACAATAATAAATTTATGTCAGAACAAAGAGAAGAGTACGGTGCAAGTAGCATCCAGGTCCTTGAAGGTCTTGAGGCTGTGCGTAAGCGCCCGGCGATGTACATCGGAGATATCAGCTTTAAGGGTCTGCATCATTTGGTGTACGAGGTCGTGGACAATTCAATTGACGAGGCTCTTGCAGGTTATGCCACACACATTGACGTCACAATCAACGAAGATAATTCAATAACGGTTATCGATAACGGTCGAGGCATACCCGTCGACATGCACGAGAAGGAGCACAAGAGCGCTCTTGAGGTCGTGCTCACCGTGCTTCATGCGGGAGGTAAGTTTGACAAAGGTTCCTATAAGGTTTCGGGCGGTCTGCACGGCGTGGGCGTGAGCTGCGTTAACGCACTCTCGACCTATCTGCGCGCCGAGGTGCATCGCGACGGAAAGGCATACATGCAGGAGTATTCATGCGGAAAGCCCATCACCGAGCTGAAGATAATCGGCGACAGCACCCACACCGGTACAAGCATAACATTCAAGCCCGACGACAGCATATTCACCGTTACGGTCTATGACTACAACACCCTGGCCAATCGTCTTCGCGACCTCGCCTTCCTTAACGCCGGCATCACGCTGACTCTTACCGACAAGCGTCAGGTCGACGAAAACGGCGAGTACAAGAAGGAGGTATTCTACAGCGAAACCGGTCTTGAGGAGTTTGTACAGTACATCGATTCAAGCAAGGAGTCGCTGATAAATGATGTCATACACCTCACAACCGAGCGTCAGGGCATCCCCGTAGAGGTGGCATTGACCTACAACACCACCTACAACGAAAATGTATATTCATTTGTCAACAACATCAACACCATAGAGGGCGGCACCCACTTGACCGGATTCCGTCGCGGACTCACTTCGACCCTCAAGAAGTATGCCGAGGACAGCAAGATGCTCGACAAGGTTAAGATCGACATCTCAAGCGATGACTTCCGCGAGGGCCTTACAGCCGTAGTGTCGGTAAAGGTGATGGAGCCCCAGTTTGAGGGCCAGACCAAGACCAAGCTCGGCAACAACGAAGTGATAGGAGCCGTACAGACCGCTGTGAGCGATGCACTGCGCACCTATCTTGAAGAGCATCCCCGCCAGGCCAAGCTGATTGTCGACAAGGTGATACTTGCAGCCACCGCCCGTCACGCCGCCTATAACGCACGAAAGAACGTGCAGCGCAAGTCGCCGCTTTGTGGCGGAGGCCTTCCCGGTAAGCTCGCCGACTGCTCGTCGCGCACAGCCGAGGATTGCGAACTCTTTATCGTCGAGGGAGATTCGGCAGGCGGTACAGCCAAGCAGGGCCGCGACCGCACCTATCAGGCCATCCTGCCCTTGCGCGGTAAGATCCTGAATGTCGAAAAGGCTATGGACCACAAGATATTCGACAACAAGGAAATCACCAGCCTGTTCCGCGCCATGCGCGTCACCATAGGCACCGAGGAGGATTCCAAGGCCGTGAATCTTGAAAAGCTTGCCTACCACAAGATTATAATCATGACCGATGCCGATGTCGACGGAAGCCACATCGCCACACTGCTCATGACATTCTTCTTCCGCCGCATGCGCCCCGTGATAGAGAACGGCTACCTTTATCTTGCAACGCCGCCGTTGTACAAGTGTACGCGAGGCAAGGTCGAGGAGTATTGCTGGACCGATCAGCAGGTGCAGGCATTCATCGCCGCCAATGGCGACAAGACCAAGGTGATGCGATACAAAGGTCTTGGTGAGATGAGTGCGCAGGAGTTGCGTGACACTACCATGGCCCGCGAGCACCGACTGCTGAAGCAGGTGACGATAAACGACGCCGCCGAAGCCGACCGTATTTTCTCAATGCTGATGGGCGAGGATGTTCCGCCGCGCCGCGATTTCATTGAGGAGAACGCCAACTATGCCAACATTGACGCATAGTCGAGCGTTACTTATTTGTAAAAACTGACATTGGACACTAACTAAAATTCATCTATATTAATTATGGCTACAGCACCAAAGCACACCCGACGCAAAGTTACGCGTGAATTATACGCGATGATTGATGATTTTATCGACAATCAGGGTAACAAGACATTCAATTACAAGCAGGTGTCGCATGCTATCGGGGCTGATACCCCACAGGCACAGAAAGCTGTAGCCATGCGCCTTGCCGAGATGGAGTTTGACGGTGAGCTGATTGAGGTGACTCCCGGTAAATACAAGGCTCCCAACCGGGGCAATGTGGCTACCGGAGTATTCATCCGACGCAGCAACGGCAAGAACACCGTGATTCTCGACGGTGACGATGAGGGAATATTCGTTGCCGAGCGCAATTCGATGCACGCCCTCAACGGCGACAAGGTGAAGGTTCTCGTGGCCGCCCGACGCAAAGGTGTTGAGCCCGAGTGCAAGGTGCTCGAAATTATCGAGAAGAACGATCAGGTGTTTATTGGCGCACTCACTGTCGAGCGTCACTACGGCACATTGTCGACCGACTCAAAGTTCCTGGCAACCGACATCTTCATTCCGCGCGGAAAGCTGAAAGGCGGCAAGACCGGCGACAAGGCCATCGTGCGCATAACCGACTGGCCCGACGATGCAAAGAATCCTCACGGCGAGGTGGTTGACATCCTTGGCCGCAACGGCGAGAACAACGCCGAGATGCATGCCATATTGGCCGAATTCGGACTCCCTTACCACTATCCCGAGCAGGTGGAGCGTGCCGCCGAGAAAATCGATGCCGGCATAACCCCGGCCGAGATTGCCCGCCGAGTCGACATGCGCGATGTGACCACATTCACCATCGACCCGCGTGACGCAAAGGACTTTGACGACGCGCTTTCGCTGCGCCGACTGCCCAACGGAAACTGGGAGGCCGGAGTGCACATTGCCGATGTGACGCATTACGTGCGTCCCGAGAGCGCACTCGACAAGGAGGCTCAGAAACGCGCCACCTCGGTCTATCTTGTCGACCGCGTGGTGCCCATGCTTCCCGAACACCTCAGTAACGGAATATGCTCGCTGCGCCCCGACGAGGAGAAGCTCACCTTCTCATGCGTCTTTGAGATGGACGGTGACGCAAATGTGATCAAGAGTTCGATTTGCCGCACGGTAATCAAGTCAAACCGCCGATTCACTTATGAGGAGGCTCAGGAGATAATCGAAACTGGCACAGGCGACTATGCCGAGGAGATACTCGAACTTGACAAGCTCGCCAAGATTCTGCGCCTCCGCCGTTATGAAAACGGCTCGGTGGAATTTGACCGCGAGGAGGTGCGATTTGACATTGACGAAAACGGCCATCCGGTCGATGTGTTCTTCAAAGTGTCGAAAGACTCCAACAAGCTTATCGAGGAGTTCATGCTGCTTGCCAACCGCACTGTGGCCCAGCGCATCGGCCAGCCCAAGGATAAGAAGAAGCCCAAGGCATTTGTCTACCGCGTGCATGACAAACCCGACGACATGAAGCTTGTCGACCTTGCCGCAATAGCCCGCAACTTCGGATACAAGATAAAGACCTCGGGCACTGCCAAGGAGATCAACAAGTCGATCAACAAGATGCTTGTCGACATAAAGGGCAAGGGTGAGGAGAATCTGCTTTCGGTTCTTGCCATCCGCTCCATGGCGAAGGCCGTCTACTCGACCGACAACATAGGCCACTACGGACTTGGATTTGACTACTACACCCACTTCACATCACCCATACGCCGCTATCCCGACATGATGGTTCACCGCCTGTTGGAGAAGTATCTTGACGGAGGACGCAGTGTCAATCAGCCCAAACTTGAAGAGCAGTGCAAGCATTCAAGCGACATGGAGCAGCTTGCCGCCAACGCCGAGCGTGCTTCGATAAAGTATAAGCAGGTCGAATATCTTGCCGACCGACTCGGCGAGATGTACGACGGCGTCATTTCGGGCGTTACCGAGTGGGGACTCTATGTCGAGCTGAACGAAAACAAGTGTGAGGGCCTTGTCCCCATTCGTGACCTGGCCGATGACTACTACGACTTTGACGAGCGCAACTACTGCCTTGTGGGCCGACGCACCAAGACCCGTTATCGCCTTGGCGATGAGGTGAAAGTGCAGGTGGCGCGTGCCAATGTGGAGCGCAAGATGGTCGACTTCGCGCTTATCGACGACAAGGGTCGCCCTGCTGCCGATGACAATGCCGGAAACGATGTGACGGCAAAGGAGGCATTGGGCAACAGCGACAAGCTCAAGAAGGGCCCGCGCCGCGCCAAGCAGCAACGCACCCGTCGCCGCTGATCGGGCCGCGCCCGGGAGTTGACGCTTCACGCCTGTCATTATAAATTGGATTCACTATTAAATTTATACAACTATGAGATTTCTGATAGCCGTAATGTCGATTATGATGTTTGTGTTTGCAGCATGTGCCAACGGAGGCCATGCGACAAATGCAGTCAAGGCCGAATCCTCGCCGGTGTCGACGGCTCCGGCTGTCGAGGAGCTGCCTCTGCCTTCGGTGCCCTCCACGTTGACGGCTCCCGAGGAGCGTGCCGCCTATATAGTGTCGCATTTTTGGGACGCTATGGATTTCGGCGACACGATACGCAGCCACAATCAGGATTTCATGGAGCAGAACTTTGCCAACTACATCAGCCTGTTCCCTTATACCGACAACGCCGTGCTGGCAACCTGTGTCAGCGACCTGCTGCTAAAGGCCCAAGCCGATGAGGGGGCTTACAATCTGCTTGCCGACATTGCCGACAAGTACCTCTACGATCCCGAGTCGCCTATGCTCAATGAGGAGTATTACATCCTGTTCCTCGATGCGATAACCGGTTCCGACTACATGGACAAGACGCGCCGTTCAAAGTATGCCTATCAGCTTGAGGATGCTTCCAAAAACCGTCAGGGACACAAGGCCACCGATTTTGAGTTTGTCGACAGCAAGGGCCGCAGTTCGACGCTGTATGCCGCCGCCGACGGTCACAGTTACAGGCTTGTGATTTTTTACGACCCCGAGTGCGAGCATTGTGAGGAAACGATTGAGTTCCTGAAAGGAAATCAGTCATTGAAAAATGCCGTTGCCGACGGAAAGATGAAGGTGATCGCCGTGTATGCCGATGGCGACGAATCGGTTTGGGAGGGTGCGAAGGGCTCTCTGCCGGCCGAGTGGGTCAACTCCTATTCACCCGACGGAGCCATTGAGGGCGAGGAGCTCTACGTGTTGAGAGCCATGCCTACGCTCTATGTCATCGCTCCCGACAACACCGTTGCGCTGAAGGATCCGTCGGACCGCATGGTTGTCCAATTCATCGAGGAGGCATTAAAGTAGGCGCAGAGAAACAATTACCTGCCGCCGTTGTTTATAATTTGACATTAAGTCGTTGCACGGCAATAAAATGCGTGAGCATTGCCGTTATGTGGCTTAAAAATGTTAAATTTGCATTTTAAAATTATTAATATGGGAAGACTTGTAGCTATCGTAGGACGCCCCAATGTGGGTAAATCAACCCTTTTCAACCGCCTTACACAGACTCGTACCGCGATTGTAAACGACACCGCCGGTACCACGCGTGACCGGCAGTATGGCAAGGTCGACTGGTGCGGTAAGGAATTTTCAATTGTCGACACCGGCGGATGGGTGGTCAACTCCGACGATATCTTTGAAAGCGAGATAAACAAGCAGGTACACCTTGCAATCGAGGAGGCCGATGTAATATTGTTTGTCGTGGACGCCATGAACGGCGTTACCGACCTTGACGACCATGTGGCCGAAATATTGCGACGCTCCAAGAAGCCGGTGATACTTGTTGCCAACAAGGTCGATTCCAACGATTGGCTCTACAACGTGCCTGAGTTCTATTCGCTCGGGCTTGGAGAACCCTATCCCGTGTCGGCTTCCAACGGCTCGGGCACAGGCGACTTGCTCGACGAGGTGGTGAAGGATCTTCCCGAAGAGGACGACACCGAGGAGCAGCTTGAGCGCATACCGCGTTTTGCCATTGTTGGCCGTCCCAACGCCGGAAAGTCGTCGATAATCAATTCGTTCATCGGCGAGGACCGCAATATAGTGACCGATATCGCCGGCACGACCCGCGATTCGATATATACGCGATACAACAAGTTCGGCTTCGACTTCTATCTTGTCGACACCGCCGGAATACGCAAGAAAACCAAGGTAAACGAGGACATCGAGTACTACTCGGTTATCCGCTCGATACGCGCCATCGAGGCATCGGATGTGTGCATCCTCATGATTGATGCCACGCGAGGCATCGAAAGTCAGGATGTGAGCATCTTCTCGCTGATTCAGCGCAACAAGAAGGGACTGGTGGTGTGTGTCAACAAGTGGGACCTCGTCGAGGACAAGTCGCAGAAGGCAATCGACTTCTTCGCCAATTCCATAAGGCAGCGCTTCGCCCCGTTCACCGATTTCCCGATAATATTCGGTTCGGCCCTGACCAAGCAGCGCATATACAAGGTGATTGAAACCGCGGTCGATGTCTACAAGAACCGCGAGCGCGTCATCCCCACCTCGCAGCTCAATGTCTACATGCAGGAGGTTATAGGTGCTTATCCTCCGCCGGCCAATAAGGGAAAATATATCAAAATCAAGTATGTTACAATGCTGAAGGAGTCGATGATTCCCACATTTGTATTCTTCTGCAATCTTCCGCAGTGGGTCAAGGATCCCTATCGACGCTATCTTGAGAATAAGATAAGGGAGAAGTGGGACTTCAGCGGTACGCCCATAAATATATTCATGCGCGAGAAATAGCATGACATGCACCTTGACATAACGCGTTTACTGTAATTTAAGAGAACTGAACAATGAAGACATTTGAAGAATTGGGCGTACGTGACGACTTGCGCAAAGCCATCGAGGAGCTCGGATTTGAGAATCCGATGCCGGTGCAGGAGAAGGTGATTCCCCACCTGCTGAATGAGGATGGTGATGTAGTTGCGCTTGCGCAGACCGGAACGGGAAAAACCGCGGCTTTCGGGCTGCCGGTGCTGCAGCGCATCGACATATCGCTCAATGTACCCCAGGCGCTGATTATAGCTCCCACACGCGAGCTGTGCCTGCAGATAGGAAGTGACCTGGCCGACTTTTCCAAATACATTCCCCGCCTTGAGGTGCTTCCCGTCTACGGAGGTTCAAGCATTGAAAGCCAGATACGCAGTCTTAAGCGAGGAGTGCAGGTGATAGTGGCTACACCGGGCCGACTCATCGACCTCATAAACCGTGGCGTGGTGAAGCTCGACGATGTACACACCGTGATTCTTGACGAGGCCGACGAGATGCTCAACATGGGCTTTGTCGACGACATAAACGACATCCTGAGCCATGTGCCCGAAAATCGCAAGATGCTCCTCTTCTCGGCTACAATGCCGCAGGAGATTGCCAAAATCGCCGCCAAGTACATGCACAACCCCCAGGAGTTTGTGATAGGCACCAAGAACGAAGGTGCCGAGAACGTAAAGCATGTCTACTACATGGTGAATGCCCGCGACAAATATCTCGCGCTTAAACGCATAGCCGACGACAATCCCAATATATACGGAATCATATTCTGCCGCACCCGCAAGGAAACCCAGGAGGTGGCCGACTGGCTGATTCAGGACGGATATAACGCCGACTCGCTGCACGGCGAGTTGTCGCAGACCCAGCGTGATGTGGTGATGAAGAAATTCCGCGACCATGTGCTGAGGCTCCTTGTTGCCACCGATGTTGCGGCGCGCGGCCTTGATGTGAGCAACCTCACTCATGTCATAAACTACGGCCTGCCCGACGACATAGCCACCTACACCCATCGTTCGGGTCGTACGGGCCGAGCCGGCAAGACGGGTGTGTCAATCGCCATCATCCACTCTCGCGAGCGCAACAAGTTGCGTGAGATTGAGAAGCGCATCGGAAAGACTTTTGAGCGCAAGGAAGTGCCCACACCGGCCCACATCATCGAGAAGCAGCTTTACAATCTTGCCGACAGGCTTGAGCGCGTGAAGGTTGACGATGATGAAATTGCAAAATATCTGCCCGGAGTGAGCCGTAAGCTCGGATGGCTGTCGCAGGAGGACTTGCTTAAGCGCGTAGTTTCGCTGGAGTTCAACCGACTTCTTGAATATTACAAGGATGCTCCCGCAATTGACTTTATCGATGAAAAACCGTCGAAGAAGGAGCGCAAGGAGCTGTCAAAGCCCCGCACCGCCGAAGAGAAGGATCGCCGCACGGCCGACCGTGGCATGGCCCGAATATATGTCAACGCCGGAAAGAGCGACGGATTCTATGCCGGAAATCTCATCGACATACTCAACCATTCGGTGCCGGGACCGCGTATCGATGTGGGTCGAATCGACCTGATGCCCGGTTACTCGCTGTTTGATGTCAAGAAGAATGATGCCCGCAGGGTGGTCGAGGCTTTGAACCACATCGACTTTGTGGGTCATAAGCTCTATGCCGAGATTGCCGATCCCGAAAAGGACTATTCGCGTGCAGCCACTCGTCGCAAGCGTGAGGCGGCATCGGCAGGTGCAGGCAAGCAGGCCAACGGCAACTTTGACAAGTTCATAAATAAGAAGGGGCGAAAAGGCTCACACAAGAAATAATAATCTCTCACTCATTGATTATGAATATCTTAAAGCAACTTTTTATAGGCGTGGTCGCCATGATTGCGGTAACGCCTTCGGCAATGGCTCAGCTTAAGTCGGTCGACGCTTTCACCAATGCGCCCATGTCGGTGTTCCCGTTACTTGACAAGAACGCACGCCTCGACATGGTCGACTACTTCAACAGCGGTTCGTCGACGGCCACTCAGAACTCATTGCAGGGCCGCTCGCGTGTTACCGAGCTGACCGACAACGACATAAAGATAGCCATGACCGATGCGTCGAGCTATCAGCTGTCGATTCTTCCCGATAAGAGCAACGGTGGTTGTATAGCGCTTATTTCAACTGTCGCTACTCCGGCTCCCGACAGCCGCATAACATTCTACTCTCCATCGTGGCAGCAATATGACACCAAGTCGAGGTTTGAAGCCCCTTCGATGACCGACTGGCTCACCGATGCCGGCCGCAAGACTCCCGACGAGGTCACCAATATGGTGCCGTTCATGCTGGCATCCTATACTTACGACCCGGCAACCTCGACGCTTACGCTGACCAATAATCTTAAGCAATTCCTCTCGGAGGACATATATTCGATGGTGGCTCCGCTGCTTCGCGAGCAGCTCGTCTACAAGTGGAACGGAAGCCGCATGGTTAAGCAGAAGTGAGCAAGTCGCGGCAAGTGGAAGCGTTGACCCTGTATCAGCTTAATCGGCGCATAGCCGAACTCGTCACCAATTCATCGACTCAGAATGTGTGGGTCACTGCCGAATTGAGCGATGTCGCCGTGCGCGGAGGGCACTGTTACATGGAGCTGCTGCAGAAGGACCCCGACACGGGTGCTACTGTGGCAAAGGCCCGTGCAGCCATCTGGGCCAACGTGTTTTCGCGATTGCGCTCCGACTTCTATATTGCCACCGGTCAGGATTTCGCCACCGGGCTTAAGGTCATGGTGAGGGCGTCGGTGTCGATGCATCCGGTGTACGGGATGTCGCTGGTCATCAATGCCGTAAATCCTGAGTACACCATGGGCGATCTTTTGCGCCGCCGCAAGGAGATGCTTGCCCGGCTGAAGGCCGAGGGAATCCTCGACATGAACCGCAGCCTATGCTGGAATGAGCCCCCGCTGCGCATTGCGATCGTGTCGGCCGAGGGTGCTGCCGGTTATGGCGATTTCATGAACCAGCTCAATGGCAATCAGCTTGGCCTTCGCTTCACGACCCGGTTGTTCCCGGCCATAATGCAGGGCGAGCGCACGGCTCAGAGCGTCATTGCCGCCCTTGGCCTTATCGCTGTCGAGCAGGAGCAATGGGACGGCGTGGTGATAATTCGCGGCGGTGGTGCTACAAGCGACTTGATGGGATTTGAGAACTATGACCTTGCTTCGGCTGTGGCTCAGTTTCCGCTTCCTGTGATTGTGGGAATTGGCCATGAGCGCGATGTGACGATACTGGACTATGTGGCCAATATACGCGTTAAGACCCCCACGGCTGCGGCCGAGTGGCTTATCGAGCAGGGTGCCATGGCGCTTGACCGCCTTGACCGCCTCGGCAACGACATAGTGCATGCCGTCAGGGAGCGTCTGGCAGGATGTAAGATTCAGCTCGGACAGATGGAGGGCGCCATTCCTTCGGTTGCCCGTGGAATGCTTGAGCGTTCCAACAATAAGATGGCGCGTTACGCGATGGCGTTGCAGTCGGTGGCGTCGAAGCGCATCATCCCGCAGCTGTCGCGTCTTGAGGCTTTGGAGTCGACACTCAAGCTGACGACGGCCAATGCCATAGAGCGTCGGTCGACCCGACTTGACTCGATGAACCGACTTCTCGACGTGCTGTCGCCTATGTCGACACTAAAACGAGGCTATTCAATAACGCGCTTCAACGGTCATGCCGTGACAAATGAAGCCGACATCCCGGCGGGGGCAAGGCTTGAAACGACACTGGCCGAGGGAGTGATGGTTTCAATAAAACAATAACGCAATACGACGATGTCAAATACACCTGAATTCATCCCCGTAAAGGAACTTAGCTATAACAAGGCTGTGAGTGAGCTTGAGGATATACTGCGACAGATGCAGAGCGATGCGCTCGACATAGACCTCTTGGCCGCCTACACACGCCGAGCCACGGAGCTGCTGGCTGAATGCCGCAGCCGACTTACAGCTACCGACAAGGAGCTGCAGTCGATTCTGTCCAATGACAAATGACGCACCCTCCCGCCCGCGTGACGGCGCGCTCCGGCGTTGCATGTGATGTTATCGGTTGCCCAATAGATAATAATTCATAATTATTTCGCTATTGCGTCACGTGGATTGTGGCGGCTGCAAAATTTGTTGTAATTTTGTAGTCGTTAAACTCACCGAGTGCTTGCTACCTCGTAAAAAACAAGAATCATGAATCAATCAGTTCCCCGATTTACATTGCCTTTTCTGGTGCTCACTGTGCTATTCTGTGTGTGCCTTATAGTTTCCAACCTGATAGAGATAAAGACTGTCGACATCGGATTTGCCACAATCACGGCCGGCATGGTTGTCTTTCCGTTGAGTTATATCATCAATGACTGCATAGTCGAGGTGTACGGTTTCCGCAAGGCGCGCACCGTCATCTGGCTTGGATTTGCCATGAATCTTCTTGTCACGCTGTTTCTGCAGTTTGCCATATTGCTTCCCGGAGCCGATTCGTGGCAGTCGCAGGACGCTATGGAGGCGGTCTACGGCACCGTTCCCCGCATACTCGGGGCCTCGTTTGTCGCCTTCCTCTGTGGATCGATGGTCAATGCGTTGGTGATGAGCAAGATGAAAGTAGCTTCGGGAGGCCGTCACTTTTCACTGCGAGCCATCGTCAGCACTCTTTGGGGCGAAGGCACCGACTCGATAATATTTTTCCCGCTCGCATTTGGCGGTATTTTGCCTTGGAGGGAAATCGTGTCGCTTATCGTGGCTCAGGCGTTGTTGAAGACCGCCTATGAGATTGTTATATTGCCCGTAACGCTGAAGGTGGTGAAAAAGCTTAAGAGCATCGAGTCGACCGACACCTACGACCGTGGCATATCCTACTCGTGGTGGTGATCGATTACGGGAGTTTTTGCTAAATCAGCCCGTTGCCGGCTTTGATAATGTCAACGAGGATTGGCTTCAATCCGCCCACGAAGCACTCGACGGCTATCACCATAAGTATGAGTCCCATGAGTCGCATCATCACGTTGTTGCCGGTTTCGCCGAGAATGGGCACCAGCTTCGTGGAAGCCCGCAGGATGATGTAGGTCAATATGTAGATAAATGCGATGCTTGCCACGAGCGTTATCTTCATCGGCATGGTGTTGGCGTTTTCCATCAGCATGATGCCGTTGGCAATGGCACCTGGGCCGCAAAGCATGGGAATCGACAGTGGGGTTATGGATATGTCGTTGGCATAAACCTTCACCTCTTCATCCTTCAGCTTGGTGTTGGAGTATTGCGCCTGGAGCATGTCAAATCCTATCTTGAGTATAATGAATCCGGCTGCGATGCGGAATCCGTTGGTCGATATGCCGAAGAGTGTGAATAGTATTTGTCCGCAGAATGTGAAGCATATCAGTATTATAAATGATATTAGTGTTGCGCGTTTTACTATGCGGTTGCGCTGATCGTTGTCGAGGCCTTTGGTCATCGACAGGAACACCGGCATCGTGCCAAGAGGATTGGTAAGAGTGAAAAACGATGTCAGGCAGATGAATGCAAATGGAAGTAGACTGTCCATATACGATGTGATAAATTAGGTTTACAAAATTAATATTAATTTGGGAGCCGTCACAATGTTATAATGCAATCTTTTTCATTTTTTTTGTATAACCGGACATCGTATTATGTTGTTGATCCGCCGCCGAGGCCGTTTTTAGCACGATTTTTCGCAAAATGCATAAAATTTTTCTCCAAAATTTGGCGGTTAAAAAAAAACTGCTTACCTTTGCATCGCAATTGAGAAATACATGACTCCGTAGCTCAGTTGGTAGAGCAAATGACTCTTAATCATTGGGTCGAGAGTTCGAGCCTCTCCGGGGTCACAAAGCAGTCAGCACATCGCTGACTGCTTTTTTATTGCCCAAGCCCCATCCCACCGCATTTTTCTGAAAATTCATGTACTTGAATTTTGAATTATGCCCCCAATATATTATCGTTGTATTATAATACCAATGAACTTACATTCACGGTGGCTAATAGCCGCTGACTATTATTTAAATAATTCATAATTGTAAGTTTTTTGGTTAATTAGGAGGCTGTGTCGTAATAAGATTTACGGTGCAGCTTTTCTTTTTAAGCTTTTAGGTTTCAATTATGAGCTAATTGGACTAATTGCAAAAAAGTATGCAGAAATAATGTACCACTTTTTGAGTGGTATATTGCCATGGCAGTGGTATAACTGTTGCCATTCTATTTTATTTACACCACTTTTGGGCGCATTGGAGGATGCGGAGTGGGTTAGGGCTTTTTCTTGGGGGTGTATTTGGATTTGACGAGGGTGTAGGCTCTTTGGACGAGGGCGTAGATCTCGGGGTCGGGGATGTCGCCGTTGAGGTTGATCTGTATCCAGTGTCGAAGGCTCTGATTGAGAGGGTTGCTCACCGATAAGTGTCGGTTGCGTATTTCCGCTATCTCTTCGGGTGTTGACTTGACAGTCACCGATGTGAAATCGTCCATATCCACGAAGCAGAACATGTGGTCGAGGACATAGAATACAAGGATGGAGCCGTAGCGCCGGGCAAATTTGCCGAAAGGTGTTTTCTCGGTAACGCCGTCCATCGACAGGCAATATTCACGGAATTCTTCGATGTTCATAGTTTCGGGTTATTGTATAACGGCAGTCTTTATCTTGTCGGTTAATTAAATATAAATTGATTTTGGTATATAAAAGCGGCGTTTTCGTCACATTCAGTGGGCATTCGACTGTATCAAGCTGGGATTTACGCGCTTTATAGTTGCAAAATTAATAAAATATCGGATATCGCGGATGCGGTGCGGCGTTTTCCCGCGCTTGTGGGATTGTAGGATAATTTGTAACTTTGCACCCGCTATAACACAAAGGACTAAAAATATACGCAATATGAATAAGCACGCCGAGTCACGGATGTGCCGTATAGTCTTTGTGCATTGGTTCAGCGGATTCATCTAAATCAAGGAATGTTTCTTGTCAAGGGCGCTGGCTCCTTGACAATGCCTTGACGGCCTATGCCATAGACTGTCGGGGGCTGAGGCTGCCGGAATGTTGGCCACCACGGCCTTGCTTGCCAACATAATCAGGGAGCTGGCGGCATTGGTGTTCTGCTCCTTCATTTCGAGGAGCGGTCGAGGCGTATCGGCCATATCTCTTGCCGGAATAAACTCGATGGATGTGTGTCTTCCGTCCATATTGTCCGACCGTAGCCGCAATAATCTTATGCCGTTGGCTATAATCCATGGAATTATTCTTGAAATATCGGTTCCGGTGCTCATCTCGATATTCTGTTAAGATTCAAGCAGTCGTGTTGAAATGATTTTTTTGCGTTAAAAATGCGCTTCGCGACATTATGGGGTGAAATCGGGCGCTTCGGCGCATTATCTTTGCCGAAAAAGATAATACCATGGAAAACGCCGAAATGCCCAAGAAGAAGAGAGTTTACAAGTTGAAGTTTGATCAGTTGTGGGTCGATGCCATCAATCAGATACCGGTGTGCTATCACAGCGAGATATACTACTGGCTTGACTATTATCAGAATCATAATCACAGCGATTTGATAGGCACTATCAAGGACGACCTTGTGCGCTCGTTGTTCATGCTCATCTATCCCACGATCAGGCGGCGACGTCTCGCCCGCGAGCGTCAGCGCCGTTACTGTGCGCGCAAGAAAGCCGCCCGCCTTGCCGCCGAAGCTTCTACACAGACTTCTGCCGCTTCTAAGCCTTCCTCTCCTGCCATGCAGACTGAACGTGCAGCGCAAGATGGTCATGCCTCTTCTGTCAAGCCCGATTGTTGTCGTGAGGGTTACCGATCGACACGGCCGTGCGCGCAAGAGCCGCATCCACAGGTGACGAGTGGCAATGACGACCCTCAGCTTGAGGAGCGTATCAGGCGTTTATTGGAGTTTTGCGACAGGATATGTCCTCCCGATTCCTGCTACTATGTAGAGGCCGATGCGTCCATAAACAGTGGCTGACCTGCGTTGCGCTTGTGTTGACGGTTAATTGTAATGCCAAAATAATCATAAAAAGCTCATCTCTGCATTAGTTTTTTTGCGATAGAGTTGCATAATTAAAAAAAAGAACGTAATTTTGCATCGCAATTTACGGGAAGCCGTAAATATCCTACTAAATAATTGCTTCAATAGCTCAGTCGGTTAGAGCATCTGACTGTTAATCAGAGGGTCGTTGGTTCGAGTCCATCTTGAAGCGCAATAAAGGCAGGGATTGGAAATTAATACGTAAGCTTCAATAGCTCAGTCGGTTAGAGCATCTGACTGTTAATCAGAGGGTCGTTG
>ERZ777305.1204-NODE-1204-length-33246-cov-10.007984_pt1 | contig 33246 bp, 19 predicted proteins | sample MGYA00374965_ERZ777305 | MGnify/ENA primary metagenome ERZ777305 (study PRJEB29328, sample SAMD00013331) | mouse gut metagenome | study: EMG produced TPA metagenomics assembly of the Metagenome analysis of fecal microbiota from mouse which was promoted... | reverse complement strand
TCCTATTCCTTTTTGATGACTTGTAACATTTTTGTAATTTTAAAAGTTTATCCTGGTCAGCAAATACAGCAAAAAAACAGGACCGGGTCCTGTTTTTTGTCTTCTTACAGCCTCGCCAAGGTCTCAAAAGTCCCATTGATATTGATTCTCCCGTATCCCCACCGTGTGTCCGGATACACAATGTCACCCGAGCGGTCTGCTCCCTGGATCAGATAGCTTTTCGTTCCTCTGCTGTCCACTGCCGGCGCGCTGCCATCTACAATGGCCCACTCCATAAACTGAGCCGCACATCCTGCTGCCATTGCCGCTGCAATGCAGGAACCGCTTTCCTCCCCCAGTATCGCCGGCACTCTCACCCCCGGCGCCACTAAGTCAGGTTTGATTCCGCCATTTCTGGTATATCCCCTGCCTGAAGCAGAATACCAGCTGTCCGTATGACTGTCATATCCTGATATTGTAATGACCTGAGACGCATTGGACGGTTCTGTCAATGTCACTTCCGGGCTTGGCGAAAGAAATGTAACGCTCTGCTCCAGAAACTGTTCAATGGGCAACCACATATGATAAAGACCATTACCGCGCATCTGCCTTTCCGAAGAACTGACAGCCACTGTCCAGATTCCCGGTGTGGGATTATCAAAGCGCATAAATATCAGGGGATCTCCGGCGTCTTTCTCCACCAGCACCACTGCCAGTGTTATCCTGGTCCTGTCAAAGATATAGTAAATAGTTTTATCAATCCCATTGCGAAAATCAAGAACCGGAGACACTTCCCCGCCAGGAGAGCGTATGGAAATGGCATAATCATCAGGCAGACTCCCCCACAATTCCATACAGAAACCTTTCATGCGCTCTGACACCCTGATTTCCACATCACTGGGCATGGAATGCTCATAATGGTGCTCCTTATCCCCCTCGTTTCCGCCACAGACCACCACAGAACGGCTCCTGCGGCTTGCAACAATATTCAGATAAGAAGCTAACGGCGAGGTGCCGTCATGACTGCCCATATTGGTGCCGATACCCAGCACGATCACCACCGGTTTGCTGAAAGGCACCGCCATCTGCTGCAGATATTTGACCGCCTCCATAATATCATTTTCCTGATATGCCTCTGCTGTATCCGCAATCAGATAGTAATCCCGAAGATACTGTTTCGCCCCTTTTAACTTCACCACTGCAATGTCTGCCTGGGGTGCGGCGCCTCTGAACGTCAGGCCCTGATTCAGCAGACTTCCCGCCGCTGCAGAGGCCATCTGCGTGCCATGCCCAATGGTATCCGTGGTGGGAACCACAGACAGAGGATCATCAACCTGCAGTGCCTGGTCAATGTCCGCCCGGCGGTACTCCGTACCATATTCAAAGCCCTGGGGAGGCGTTCCCGTCTGTATGGTCTGATCCCAGATAGACACTATGCGGCTGCTTCCGTCCTCCCGCCTGAACACATCCAGTTCATAGCGGATTCCGGTGTCAATAAAGCCAATGATCACGCCGTTTCCCTGCAGGGCAAGAGGCGGATTCTGTACCTGGATGTTGCCCATGGCATTGAGACACTCCGGATTAAACGGCCCCTGCTGCACCTGCATCAGTCCGTACAGATTGGGAATGGCTGAATATCCATAATACCCAATGGACATATTCGGCGTCTCACTGCGTTTCACATTCGTAACCCCATAATTTTCATCTATCTGATGATGACAAAAATCTGCGGACATAGCCTCAAAAAACTGCTCCGCCCCCTCATAGTCCGTGATAAGATCCACATAATCATTGGATAAGATTTTTTCCTGACAGGTCAAATTTTTATTAACACATTAAACAACATCCGTTATTAAATATGTCCTTTCACCTGGTTATTCTCTTATCTCTATTCTATGCCTCCGTATGCTGTTCTATCACATTCAGATTGTCCGGATGTTCCATGCTGTTGCTGCGGATATCTATCACCGGGCCCCCTGTGCCTTCAATGTATTCTCTGGTGATAGTCACACGGCCAATATTATCATCCTTGGGCACTTCATACATGATGTCCAGCATAAACTCCTCAATAATCGCCCGAAGCGCCCTGGCTCCTGTCTCTTTCTCCAAGGCCTTCTCGGCAATCGCCTCCAGGGCTCCCTGGTTAAAGCAAAGCTGTACCTCATCCAGCTCCAGCAGCTTTTGGTACTGCTTTAAAATTGCGTTTCTGGGCTCGCTTAGAATCTTGACCATCATTTCCTTGGTCAGTCCTTCGAGAGTAAATATAATCGGAAGACGGCCAATAAACTCCGGTATCATGCCGAACTTCTTGATATCTTCCACCGTAACCCGCTTTAAAATATTTTTTTCTTTATCATATTTATCTTTCAGTTCTGCATTGTAGCCGATGGAAGTCTTCTTATTCAATCTCTGCTTGATGATCTCCTCTAAGTCCGGGAATGCACCGCCGCAGATAAACAGGATATTTCTGGTATTCACCGTAGCCAGTGGAACCATGGCATTCTTGGAATTAGCTCCCACAGGCACTTCCACCTCCGCGCCCTCCAAAAGTTTCAGCATACCCTGCTGCACCGACTCGCCGCTCACATCCCGGGAGTTGGTATTCTTTTTCTTGGCAATCTTATCAATCTCATCGATGAAGATAATGCCCTGTTCCGCACGCTCCACATCATTTTCTGCCGCTGCCAGAAGCTTGGATACCACGCTCTCGATATCATCACCGATGTATCCGGCCTCTGTCAGGGATGTGGCATCGGCGATTGCAAGGGGCACATCCAAAAGCCTGGCCAGTGTCTTGACCAGGTAGGTCTTGCCGCAGCCCGTAGGCCCGATCATGAGCATATTTGACTTCTCAATCTCAATCTCGTCCATAGTGCCCGTAGCCACTCTCTTATAGTGATTATAAACTGCCACAGACATAACTTTCTTAGCATGCTCCTGTCCCACCACATACTCATCCAGCTTTTCCTTAATCTTATGCGGTGGGATGATATTGCGAATATCAATCTCTGCTCTTTCGTCTTTTTTCTTCTTTTTCTTCAATTTCTGCTTGTTGGGAATCCCGCCGTCTCCCTGCAGGTCTGCCAGATTGACAAAGCTGATATTCGGAAATCTCCCGCCGTTTCTCATATCATGCATGTCGGGATGATCCAACATGCCCTGGTAGTCGAACTGGCTGACCGTATCCATGGTCTTATGCATACAGTCATCACAGACACAGATATGATTTGGCAGCCGGAACATCCGCCCCGCCTTACTCTCCGGTCTGCGGCAGATAAAACAGACATCCTCATATTCACTGTCATGCTTATCTTTGTCATCCGTCAGATCCACCGTGCCTTTTTCTTCCGTTTGCACAGCCGTGTCTTTTCCGGACTCATCATGCTTCCCGGCCATCGTCACCACCGATGTCTCCGGGGCAGAGGTCTCATCTTTCCCCGCATTTTCTTTTCTTGCCCTGCGAAGCGTCTCTCTTTGCTCCTCTGCGTCCTCCACTTCCCGAAAATCCCAGTTCCTGCTCTCTTTATCTCTTTCTTTCTCCTTATCTATCTCATCATATTTATCGTCATACATATCCTCTGTTTCTCCCTTTCTGACACAAATGTCATATACATTTCATATCCGGCTGCGGTTTATCCGCACCCTGGCTGACAGATTCCTGGCTGTCCTGCACCCTTCTATCATAGTATAAATAAACTATTCTCACAAGTAAACATTTTCTAAAACGTCCTTCCCTGCGCCTTCCGCACAGAAAAGAAAGGCAGTCATACAACCGCCTTTCTCCGCCTTGTCAAATCCCAGAATCCTAAGACCAGCAGGTCCTTCTGAGAGAATACCCATTTTCCGGCACTATTCCTGTACTTTATTGCCAAGCGTCATTTCCACCACAACCTCCTCATATCCATTGGTAGTCATGGTCATAACTTTCACATCCACAGTTTCACCCTTGGCATAAAACTCCAGCTCCCGTTGCAATTCTTCCATGGAGGTGATGGAATCGCCGTTAAATTCCATAATGATATCGCCCTGTTTCAATCCGGCTCTGGACGCCGCCGTATTTTCATACACATGTGCAATATAGACTCCTTCCGGCATACCGTAGGCCTGAGAAACCTCCTGGGTGACACTGATGCCTGTGATTCCCAGATATCCTCTCTCCTCTTTGGCTACCTTATTTTTGGTCTCCTTCAGCATTAAATCCGCAATGATCGGACTCGCCGCCGAGATGGGAATGGCATATCCCATACCTTCCACGGCACTGCCGCCAATCTTATTAGAATTGATACCAATGACCTCGCCCTTGATATTCAAAAGCGCACCGCCGGAGTTGCCGGGATTGATGGCTGCATCTGTCTGAATAAAGGTACCGTCCGCACTGCCCGATATTTCAATGGTTCTGTCCAGTGCACTGATTACGCCTGTAGTGACTGACTGTCCGTAGCCCAGTGAATTTCCGATGGCAATCGCCGGTTCTCCCACCACCAGGGAATCAGAATCACCCAGTGTTGCCACCTTGATTTCCTGTAATGTCTTTGATTCCACTTTTCCAATGGGCACTGCAATGACTGCCAGATCCATATCCGGATCCATGCCTTTGATCAGGGCCTCTGCCTCGCTGCCTTCCACAAACTGCACCGTCAGCTTGTCTGTATCCGCTATCACATGATAATTTGTCACGATCAAAAGTTCCGTGTCGTTTTGTCCCACAATGATGCCGGATCCACTGGCATCCGCCTCACTGCTCATGGACTGTCCGAAATAGGACATGGTCTCCGTATAATGGTTGTTGACCGCCACGATGGAAGGCATGACTTCTGACACCACATCCGACACATCAGAAACCACAGTTGTCACGCTGCCTGTTTCTTTCACACTGGCCTGCGTCTTATTGTCCGCTTCTTTTGCCGCATCTTCTTCCGCGCCTGCCACGGCACCGCCATCCTCTTTTTCAGCCTGCTGCGTGGTGACGGATTGGTCCGCCCGGTCTGACATACCGGAAACAGCATCCACAATATAGAGACCCATACCTGCAAAGATGCCAAAGAACAGTCCCAGAGACACTGCTGCCAACGCTTTCTTCCAATAGCCGCCGCCCGTACGCGGCTTCTTTTCCCGGATCTTCTTATCCTTCTTATGATCCATTCTGGCATAATCATTGGCATAGGTACTGCCGTATTGATAGCTGCCCCCGCTGGTCTGATAGGTATTGGTCTGACTATAGGGATTATGCTGTGTTGTCCCCTGGCCCGCTGTACTCTGTTGTGCCGTTCCATGACCTGCCGTATCCTGCTGATAGTTCGTGTAACTGCCCTGGTAACTGTCTTGATGGAACCTGTATCCTGGTCCCACAGGCTGCTTATTTTCGTTCTGGCTTGTGTAATCGTTTGGATATTGATTATCGTACATGATCTTTTCTCCTTTCCATTACTCCTATTGACACCGGTTTTCACCGATCACCTCCGTTGATCATGTAGTCAGTATAGTATTTAATTGTGTACAAATTGTGATAACTTTTTATAAAAATTGTGTTTTAAATCTGTGTTTTATGTGTCCTACTCCACAGTCACCGACTTAGCCAGATTCCTCGGCTTATCCACGTCACATCCTTTTCCTACGGACACATAATATCCAAAGAGCTGCAGGGGTATGATGGCCAGGGAATTGGCAAAGTATGGATTCGTCTCCGGAATATAAATCACATAATCGGCTGCTTTCTCAATCTCTTTATTCTCCTCACAGGTCACTGCCAGCAGAAAAGCCCCCCTTGCCTTGACTTCCACCATATTGCTGATGGTCTTGGCATAGAGTTCCGGCTGGGTGGACACTGCCGCCACCAGGGTTCCCTCCTCAATCAGGGAAATGGTACCGTGCTTCAATTCTCCTGCCGCATAGGCTTCGGAATGAATATAGGAAATCTCTTTTAATTTCAGGGAACCTTCCAGAGAAATCGCATAGTCAATTCCCCGGCCAATAAAGAACACATCCTTTGCCCCGATATACCGGTTGGCAAATCTCTGGATTTTGTTCTTATTATTTAATAAAAGCTCTATCTGATCCGGCAGGCATCTCAAATCCCCAATCAGGCAGGCATAAGTCTTATCATCAATCTTTCCCCGCACTCTGCCGATCTTAATGGCCAGAAGATAGAGCGCTATCAACTGAGCGCTGTAAGCTTTGGTAGTTGCCACAGCAATTTCCGGCCCTGCCCAGGTATACATCACATTGTCTGCTTCCCTGGCAATGGAACTGCCCACCACATTAACGATCCCCAGCACCTTAAATCCTCTTGCCTTCGCTTCCCGAAGCGCTGCCAGCGTATCTGCCGTCTCACCGGACTGGCTGATGACCACCACCATGGCCCCCTCTTCCAGAATCGGATTACGGTAACGAAACTCCGATGCCAGATCCACTTCCACCGGCACCCTGGCAAGCCCTTCTATCACATATTTGCCCGTCATACCCGCATGATAGGCAGAACCGCAGGCCACAATATGAATTTTCTTAATCTCCTGCAGCTCCTCATCGCTCATATTCAGTTCTTCAATCACGATATCATTATCTTTCAGCCGCGGCATCAGTGTATCCGTCACGGTCTTTGGCTGTTCGTACATTTCCTTTAACATGAAATGCTCATAACCGGCCTTCTCCGCAGCGCTGGCATCCCACTCGATGGTGACGGGCTCTTTGCTCGTCTCCTCCTCGTCCACCGTATAGAAGTGCATATGATCTGCACGCAGACGCACTACTTCCTGATTGTCAACATAATATACCTTTCTGGTATACTTGAGAATTGCAGGCACGTCTGAGGCGATGAAACAGCCGTCCTCATTCTGTCCCACAATAAGAGGAGAATCCTTTCTGGCTGCAAAAATCTGATCCGGACAGTCTGCGAAGAGAATGCCCAAAGCATAGGAACCTTCCACACGATGCAGTACCTTCGTGATCGTCTCCAGGGGATTTCCTTTATAATAATAATCCAGCAGATGGGCAAGCACCTCCGTATCTGTTTCCGAGACAAAGTGATATCCTTTGTCCGTCAGCATTTTACGAAGCTGTATATAGTTCTCAATAATTCCGTTATGTACTACAGTAATAGTTTCTGCCTCATTGAAATGGGGATGGGCGTTGGTATTGCTTGGTACGCCGTGGGTAGCCCAGCGGGTATGTCCGATTCCGCAGATACCCGGCATGGTCTCTCCGCCATGGGTTATATTCTCAAGCACCTTAAGCCGCCCCACTGACTTGGTGATATTTATCCTGCCGTCATCATAAATCGCCATGCCCGCAGAATCATATCCGCGATACTCCAGTTTGGACAATCCATCCAGTATGATGGGGGCTGCCTGTTTGGTTCCAATATAACCTACGATTCCACACATATTGATATCCTCCTGTTTTCCGTCCCATATCCCAATCTGTTAATAGCAGTTCTTCCCTTTCGTCTGTCAATGCATCCAGTACTCTTTGTTAGATGACATAGATGTCACAAACCGTCTTGGCAGTCTGCGATAATTTTTACCCAGAAGATACCCCATATACTTAAAGGCGCTCTGACACAGCACATGGGGAATCCTGCGCTTCATTTTCTTTTCTTTCAGATGGGCAACCATCCCCTTTACCATACGGATTCCTTCTGACTCCGAGGGAAACTGCTCAAACAACTCCCAATGATCCGCCTGAGATACCCCCAGGTCAAAATTCCGGTGAAACTGCTGTGCATTCGTATAATTATGGGAATGATATACCTGGGCCTCAGCGGTATAGGCGATGGCATAGCCCGCTTTTACAGCCTTAGCCGCATAAAGCATATCCTCATTAAAAATGGCATGTTTCACAAAGCCTCCCAGACTATCAAACAGCTCCCGATTATACGCAGCACACACATTGGAACAGAAAAATGTCTTGATTCCCAGCTCAGAAGCATCTGCCTGTGTCTTAGTCCTGGACTGCGGAGGATAATTAAAGTTTCTGGTATACTTCTCCTCCTCCCTGCTCTCCTCATCCGGCAGCTGTCTGGCATAAGCCACCGCCACCTTATCCTGATGCAGACTGGCAAGCAGTCTCTCCACCAAAAATTCATCAGCCGGCACAGCATCCTGTGTCATCATGATAAAATAATCGGCCTGGGAATGTCTGACCCCCTGGTTTCTGGTTCGTCCATGGTCAAATTCTCTTTTGGACAGATGCTTTACTACTATATTATGATGGTCTTTACAAAAAGAAGTACCATAAACCAGCCGCTCAAAATATTTCTGTTCCGTATTCATGACAATGATCCGGTTTATGGGCACACTCTGCTGGGTCAGTTTATCGATCAACGCCAAAAATTTCCGATCAGGTTTATAGGCGGGAATGATAATGTCTACCTGGTCCACGCATTTCCCCTCCATTTATATTTTAGTACGGAATAAAAGGGGCCTGCAAGACAAGCCCCTTTGCTATGATTCATTATTTATTCAGATATCCGTTTGTATCATCATAAATCTTCTGACTGCATTTCTTTACAGTCTCTGACGGTTCATAATCTTTGGCATCAAACAGGAACTCATGCAGCCATTTGACATTGTCCTCCAGACTGAGCGGGATGACACAGGATCCTTTGGAACCAATCGTTCCTGTGGCGCGGTTGGACTCCTGCGGGAATCCGGCTGTATCCGAAATGTAGTAAGTGCCTACATTGCCAAGCATATCCACAATCTCCGCCAGATCCAATGAAGTATATACTTCGTTGAACACAGCATCTGCAGTGCTTGTGAGCTGCGGCAGCGAAGCCTTCTTCGCCTGATCCGCTACTGCGGAAAGAACCTCCCTCTGTCTCTCGGCACGTTTAAAGTCATCTCCTGCAGTATAACGGATACGGCAATAACCTGTAGCCTGCAGACCGTCAAGCAGCTGATAGCCGGTCTCTGCTACTGGTGTGTAACTCCTCTTCAGGTCCTCTGCAATACAGAGCTGATAGTTATTTAAGTGGCTGATCTCTGAGTCATCCACATCGATATATACACCGCCCAACGCATCAATGGTATCTGTCAGACCGGCAAAACCAACGGTAACGAAATCCGTGATGTTCATATCCAAATTCATATTCAGCATATTGATTGCCTGCTCAGGACCACCCTTGGCATAGGCTGCATTACACTTATTGTAAGAATCATTACTCAGATTCAGGTAAGTATCACGATATATGGAAACCAGCTTACACTCTCCCGTATCCTGATTGATGGAAGCAATCATGATTGTGTCGCTTCGCGTATTCTTCGTCAGTGCGCCCGAAGTGGAATCCACACCAAACAGGGCAATATTCCGATACCCCTTCATGGTCGTCTCCTGGGCCTGTTCCACGGTATCATTGATGATGATCTTCTCATCATTCAATTCCACCTTACCGCTGCCGGTACCTTTCATAACACCATATAAAACCACCACTGCTATGACAAGGATAATAATCTCGACAATAAAAATGATAATCCGTCTGCGCTGTTTCTTTGCCTGCTTTTTCTTACTCGTACTCTTGCCGGATGATTTTTTGCCGGATGACTTCTTCCCGGACCCTGAGGACCTCCTGCCGGAAGACTTGGAACCGCTCCTGGAAGAAGACTTTTTCCTGGGCCTGTAATCATCCTCGTCATATTCATCTTCATAATGCTTGGCCATACTTTGCACTCCCTTGATTCCCAACAAAATTTACAGTAAAATTCCGTCTCTTATTTTGTCACATTCTGCCCGAAAAGGCAACCTTTTGTGTCTATTCTTATAAGATTATACTACATCTTGGTATAATTGCAATATAATTCATGTTTCTTTCGCAACTCTTCCGAATTTCTTAAGAATTTACATTTTGTCTTATTATCTCCTCAATAGGCGTTTTTATTGATAAATCCCTTGAAAATCGTGAGGAACATAATCTTGATGTCAAAAGACATGGTCCAGTTCTCAATATAAAAAATATCATACTCTATCCTGCGCTTAATGGAAGTATCTCCTCTGTAACCATTGATCTGCGCCCAGCCGGACAACCCGGGTCTCACCTGGTGTTTGACCATATAACGGGGTATCTCTTCTTTAAACTGCTCCACAAACTGGGGTCTCTCCGGCCTGGGTCCCACCACACTCATATCCCCTTTCAGGATATTGAACAGCTGGGGGAGTTCATCGATACTCGTCCTGCGCAGAAATCTGCCCACTTTGGTAACCCTTGGGTCATCCTTGGTGGTCCACCCCTTTTCCTCCTGAGACGGCTTCTGCACCTCCATGGTGCGGAATTTATACATTTTAAAAGGCTTATTGTGAAGTCCGATTCTTTCCTGTTTAAAAATCACAGGCCCTCTGGACGTGCATCTGATGGCCAAAGCAGACACCAGCATAATCGGCGAAGATACCACCACCCCCACCAGGGCTACCAGAATATCCATCACCCGCTTGGCACACCAGTTCAATGTATTGGTCAAAGGCACATAACGGATATTGATCACCGGAAGTCCCATCAAATCCTCCGTATAAGGCCTGCTCGGGAAGAGACTGTTATAGTCCGGGATAAATTTCGTATGCACACCGGACTTCTCACACAAGTCCACAATGTGTTCCAGATTATCGTAGTCTTTCAAAGAAAGAGTGATGGCAATCTCGTCCAGCTTGTTCTGGGGCAGAATATAGAGCAGATTCTCAATGCGTCCCAGTACTTTAACCCCTTTATAGACCGTACCGCTCGGCACACTGTCATCCAGAATGCCCCGCACCACATAGCCCCACTGGGGATTGGCATTTATGCGCTTGATATACTCTTCCGTGGCACGGGAATACCCCACCAGCAGAATATATTTCAGGTTATAACCTTTTTCCCGGAAATATTGCAGGAGCATGCGGATAAAAGTACGTCCCAGAGTCGTCAGGAAAATATTGATCCCATAGAACATCGCCATCATACTACGGGAGAAGTGAATCTGTGCAATCAGATACCAGCCGGCCATCAGCAGGACCATGCCTACTGTATTTGCCTGGAAAATATTGAGAATCTCATAACGGTGGACAGTTGCCCTTTTCGGCGTATATAAATTAAAAGAATAATACAATATCAGATAACCCGGCACGATCACATACAGCATCTGGAAATATGTGCCCATGGAAAGAGCACCGGCAGTAGGGTCGGTGTCTGTAAAAGGACTGGCAAACTTTAAGTACCAGGCCAGCATATAGGATACCGCAACAATCACAGCATCCAGCACAACGTGCAGTCTGTTAAAATATTTCTGGTTATCTTTGATCATATGCAAGCCTCTCACGGAGGTACGGTAAGCAATTTTCCTTTTATTTTACAATATTTATGCTAAAAACACAACCTATAACATATGTTGCGCCACAGCTCCCATTGTATCCTGACATAAGCTGGCAGATTGTGAAGCTTAAAACGCACACGGTTTTGCCTGCCCTGCGCCGACACACACAATCTCATCCCTTTCAGGATGCCTCGCAGGTATACGCTTCCAAACCCTTTACGGATAAAGAAAAGTGTTTTGATAAAATATCCCATCAGCAAAAAAGGAAGGTTTAATAAAATCTGCAGAAAAGGCATATTTTTATAAACCAGATACACACTGTTCCTGGCCGCAAGATCTACCTTAAAGGCGTTATAGCGAGAACCAGACGACGCGCTCCCCGCATGATAAACCTCTGCCTCCGGAATATAAAGATTCCGATATCCCGCTATTCTGGCGCGGTATCCCAGATCGATGTCTTCCAGATACGCAAAATGATTCTCATCCAGCACTCCGATTTTAGACAAAGTCTTTCTGCGATAGATGCAGGCACCCCCGCAGGCCGCAAAAATATCCCGTCCCTTCTGGTAAGCCTCCCGTCCCTTATCCTTTCCCGCCGCAAAGGCCCAGCCCAGCGCACAGTAATAATCTCCCGCATCATCTATCAGCTGAGGCTTCCTCATATTGATCATCTGTGCAGCCCCGGAAAAGATTTTCTCATCCTGCTGCAGGGGCGCTTCCAGCGCACGAACGAACCCCCGGCGCGCTACAGTATCGTTATTCAATAAAATAACATATGCTGTTTTGCTTTCTGCAATGCCTCTGTTTACCGCACCGCAGAACCCCTGGTTATGCTCTAAGGCAATCAGCTTTGCCTTTGGGAATTTCTCTGCCACCAATTCCCTGCTCCCATCTGTAGAACCATTATCCACCACAAGTATCCTGGCCGGCTCCTTTTCCAGAGACTTCAGACAGTTCTCAATATAGTCTCTTCCATTATAGTTGGGAATGATGATGGTGGAACGGACTGCAGCGTCGTCCTCAGTTCCCTGATGATTTAACTTTCTGTATTTGTTCTCTGTCCCTGTCTTCTTATCCTGCCCCATGGCCCTTCCTCAATTTCGATTCTTCCTGCTTTACACAGCCTCTTCCCGGCAAAGGCAACTGCGGTCTCCCAATGATCGAATGCCCCTCACCTGCCTGACTTTATGACAATGCCCGGATCCCACACCACCAGATAGCCTGCATTGCGCACTGCCTGTCCGAAGGCAAGGCTCAATTTACGATACCCGGCCTCATCACAACTAAGGCCGGCCACATCGGCAATCTGTACATCCTGTCTTCCCTGTCTAGTTTTCACCTGTACCGTTCTCTCCTGATAAGGGATTCCCAGAATCTGCCTGTAAACCGGCTGCAACTCTTCCCGCACCTGTATACAACGGATATCCACCGCCGCACAATCCTGCTTTAATACCGCCCGGTGGGTGCTGCCGCCGCTATAATGCCCGTTTAATCCCTCAAAGAGACATTCGCCGCTCTCATCATAGGCTCCCGCACAGATACAGCCGCAGGCATCCAGAATCTTTCCGCCCACCACCCCTGCATCCTGCCTGACTGACAAAAGATCCGGTTCATAACAGATATCATAAAATCCCAGGTGCAGACTATGCTCCACATGTGTCTGCCATCCCTGTCTGCTTCCAAAATCCGCAAGCGCCCTCCGGCCTGCCTCATAGGCGTAAGATTTACTCTGTGTATTTTGGGCTGTGGACTGGGCGTGGGAGCGCCAGTGGTAGAGTATACGCGGGATATGGACAATCATCGTCTCCATTCTGCCCAACAGGTCTCTCTTCAATAAGTTATCCACAACCCGCAGTACCAGATCGTAATCCTGGGCTCCATCATATTCGCGGCGCAGTTTCAGTGTTTTCAACAGTTTGGCTTCCACTGCCATAAAGTGACAGATGTAATTATTTGACAGTATTAAATCCAGATTGAATTTTTGTTTTATATGTGGGGATATAAAAAATCTGGACGTTTCATCGCACTTGTCTTCGTCCGAATACAACAAAGCAGGCAGACAGTTTTGTACCCTGCTCTCCTGTACTGCCGCTGCCATATAATATAAAGCATCAGGCGTTATGAAATCATCATGATCCAGAAACGCAATATAATCCCCTGCCGCCAGGGCGATACCCGCATTGGTATTGCCCGAGATACCCAGGTTCTTTCCCAGACGTCTATACTTGATACGCATATCGCCGGTCTCTTCTGTCACCTGACGCACCGTCCGCTCCACCAGATCACTGTCTGAGGCATCCACAATGATCAGCTCCCACTTGCGGTAACTCTGGTCACGCACAGAGGCAAGCATTTCCCGCAGATAGCTTTCTTCTGTCTCGTAAGCCGGCGTCACAATGCTGAACAGGTATGGATAATCCTCTGTCTCCCGGCGCTGTCTTGTCAGTGTTTCCGCAGAAGGCGCCATGTAATAATAATCAGCCCTTTTTTCTTCCTCCAAACGCTCCTTCGCAGCATAGTATGCATGACTTATGCCGTTTTTCTTCAGGTAATTTATGGTCTTTCTTACGTTATCCATCTTCAAGATCCGATTGCCCACTATCACGCCTCCCACTTACCAAATGTAACGAAATCGCCCTGCTCACCGCAGGGCGATTATCACGCTTTTCTTACAAATTCTTCTTAAGATCTTCTGTCAGCTGATCCAGTTTTGCCTGTGCATCCTCAAGGCTCGTTCCCTTCACACCCATATAGAATTTAATCTTCGGCTCTGTGCCGGAAGGTCTTGCACAGCACCAGGAATCATTGGTCAGATCAAAATAGAGTACATTGGACTGGGGCAATCCTGTCTCACCCTCTTCCCCGGTCTCTAAGTTCAGTGTCTTTCCGGTATCATAATCCCTGAATTCTTTTACCTTCAAATCCCCGAAGTTCTTCGGCGGATTCTTACGAAGCTTGTTCATCAGCTCTTCAATTTCCTTCGCACCGTCGATACCCTTCATGGTAATGGAATACTGACTCTCTTTAAAATAACCGTATTTCTCATAGAGTGTGATCATCTGATCCCACACAGTCTTACCCTGTTTCTTGCACCATGCTGCCATCTCACACAGACACATCACAGCCACGACCGCATCTTTATCTCTGGCATGGGTGCCTGCCAGACAGCCGTAACTCTCTTCCAGCCCGAACACATAATGGTTGGAACCATTCTGCTCGAACAGCTTGATCTGCTCACCGATGAATTTAAATCCTGTCAGTACTTCGATGAACTTCACTTTATAATCGTCAGAAATCGCTCTGGCCATATTGGTAGTCACAATGGTGGTCACAAGCGCAGGGTTCTCCGGCATAGTGCCAGTCGCTGCTCTCTCTCTCAAAATATACTCCGCAATCAGCATACCGGACATATTGCCTGTGAACGGCACATACTCACCGCTCTTGGTATCCAGTGCGTAAATACCCAGTCTGTCTGCATCGGGATCTGTCGCAAGGACGATATCTGCGTTCTTTTCTTTCGCAAGCTTTAAGGCCAGAGTAAAGGCCTTGGGATCCTCGGGATTCGGATAGTCCAGGGTTGTGAAATCGGGATCCGGCATCTCCTGTTCCGGCACCACATACACGTTCTGGAAACCAAGCTCGGAAAGAATCCTTCTCACTGGCACATTGCCGGTTCCGTTGAAAGGAGAATAGACAATCTTCATATCCTCTGCCATCTCTTTGATCACTTCCGGATGAATGATCTGTTTCTTTAATTCCACCATGTATTTATCATCCATCTCTTTACCGATGACTTCATAAAGGCCGGCCTTTACAGCCTCCTCTTTCTCCATGGTCTTTACTGTGTGATAATCGGTCACATTGTTGACCTCTGTGATAATCTCTTTATCCTTGGGAGCTGTCACCTGCGCGCCGTCCTCCCAGTAACATTTATAACCATTATATTCCGGCGGGTTATGACTGGCCGTAATCACAATACCTGAGATACAGCCAAGCTCTCTGAGGGCAAACGATAATTCCGGTGTGGGACGGAGAGCATCAAATACATAAGCCTTAATCCCGTTAGCCGCCAGGCACAGTGCCGCCTCATCCGCAAACTCCGGAGACATTCTTCTGGAGTCATAGGCAATGGCAACCCCTTTCTTCTCACCGCCCTGTTTCTTTATGTAATTAGCCAGACCCTGGGTGGCTTTACGCACCGTGTAGATGTTCATACGATTCGTGCCGGCCCCGATCACTCCGCGGAGTCCTCCTGTACCAAACGCAAGCTCCTTATAAAATCTGTCCTCAATTTCCTTCTCATCGTTTCTGATTGCCAAAAGCTCCTGCTTGGTTGCCTCATCAAAGTAGGAATCCTCCAGCCAGAATTCAAATTGCTCCTGATATCCCATTGTGTAACCTCCTTGTTTTATAATACCGTTCCTCCGCCCATCTCTCACGGAAGAACCAGACCCAAGTTAATCAATCCCCTATATTTTACCACAAGCCGTAACCTCTAGCAAATATATTTATCGTTTATTGATGCCCTGGTTCTTCTGCTCATCCATCTGTCTGTTTTCACACATTCATAACAACACTGATCCACCGCACAATCCGCAGTCCCGAAATCACATCCCGGGCCAGTGCCCCAATCCGATATTCTCCGGGCGGCAGTGGTGCCACAAGTTCCACCTCAAACCCGCACAGCGCGATATTTTTCTGATCCGGCATGTTCTGGGCAATATCATTGCGGCACTGGGGTGTATACTCCAGTTGATAGAGATCTCCTCTTTCTTTATCCTGAAACAGCAGTTTGGTCTCAAAGCAGGCATTGTCACTTCCCAGAACCACCGCATACCCCTGTACCCTGCGGGCCGTAGCCAGTTCCACAATCAGCCGCAGACACTCATCCTCCCTGACACCCCCGATATCCTCAGCCAGTTCACACACCCGCCTGTCGGGAATCGTCCGCCCTTCCTCGAAGGCAGGACGGATGGTGGTATCCAGACGCTTTCTGTTGAGTCTTGGATGATAATAGGGATCCTTTCTCTCAAGCTTAGGATGCCTGCCATAGAGAATATCCCGCTCCCGCATCAGCCTCTTTTGGTCCTCTTCACTTTCATCATGGCCGCGGCTTAAAGACTCATGGTGCACCAGATGGAAGGTATTGACCATCACATTGTGATACCCTGCTTCATAGAGGGTAAAGCACAAATCCACATCGTTAAAGGCCACCTGAAGCGCTTCCTGAAAACCGCCGGCCTCCTCAAACACTTCCCTGCGGAGCATCAGGCAGGCACCTGTCACTGCCAGATAATTCCAGACTCCCTGGTTCCTGCCATCATAATAACATCCGTTATCATCCTGAAACTGCAATTTATGCACCGGTCCCAAGACAATATTCACCACGCCCACATGCTGGATTCTTTCGGAATTCGGATACAGCAGTTTGATCCCCACCGCACCGGCCCACTCTTCTGATGCCTTCTGTACAAGCGCCTCCAGCCAGCCGGAAGACACCGCCTCAATATCGTCATTTAAGAATAAGAGAAGATTCCCCCTGGCCTCTTTTGCCCCCAGATTGCACATGTGAGAGAAATTAAAAGGCATGGGACGGTAGAGATAGCGGATCTCTGTATTCTGTCCGATCCGCTTCATTTCCTGCTCGATTTTCTCACGGTTGGCCTCGCTGCTGCCATTGTCAACAACCAGTATCTCATAGGGCACTTCCCGCACCGTCCGGATCACTGTTTCCAGACATCTTGTGAGAATGGCCACATGATCCTTAGAAGGAATGATCACAGAGACGAAATGCTCTTTTTCCTCCTCTTCCACGAGCCGCTTACCGGGCCTGCCCTCTCCTGCCGGCAGCCAGGGTCCTTTCCTGTGAAACAACACCTCCCGCAGATGACCGATGCTCTGACAGCCTTTTCCATAGCCTCCTGCCAGTTCCACCAGCCTGTCATGACAGGCGCCTTCTTCCTTCCTCTCCTGCTCCGTCAGCTTATCATAAACTTCCCTTCTCACCGCCACAAGACTGCCCAGATAGTCCCTGCAAAGATAACTGTCGGGCGACCAGTCCTGTTTCAGCCAGGGAGAATGACAGGCTCCCGTTTCGTCCCGGATATCCTCATCCCCATAGACAAGCTGTACCCCGGGATACTTGGCAAAAAAGGCGGCAATCCGCTCTTTCGCCGAAACATCCGCCTCACCCTCCCCAAACACCAGAACCTCAAAATCCACAGAATCTTCCTGTCCTTTCAGGACCGGTCCTTCCTCTTCGTCCTCCAGTCTGGTGTCATAATTCATCTCATATAATTTCAGGTTTTTTTCATACCGTCTGTCCAGCCGCTTTTCCAAAAGCCGCCGAAGCCTTCTCTTCAAGCGCAAACCTTATCCTCCTCAGATCCATTTTTTCACGGATGCCGCCATATCCTCCGCCACCGCCAGGGGCAGTATCACCACTTTCAATCTGGCACACAATACATTTAACGGCTTTCTCTCAAACCCCGCCACATTGATGCTCAGATTCGGATCGCTGGTGGCAAAAACTACGGCAGAGGAGGATTTTAAGGTCTTTCCGTTGGTGGTAAAGACCGCCTTGGAACGAACCGGAACATCTTTTCCATTAAAGGTAAGTTCCTCCACACTGACCACACAGGATTCCATGGCCGGATCGATCCGCACCATCTGTACATTGCCGTCCACCGTAAGCTGTAACTCCACATCCTCGTCATTTAAATATCCATCAGACACGAAATAGGACTTTTCCTCCGAAAAGCCGCCGCCGCAGTCTTCATAAATCTGCACCCGCCTGGGCACCAGTCTCTGCTTCTCCCGTTCCAGACAATCCCAGGGATTAATAACAGGTGCTCCCATCCAGGCATACAGTTCTGACATGGAACGGCTGCGTCCCGTTACCTGCTTCTGGAATTTCCGCTCTTTCACCCGGCAATCGTCCATATCTGCCTCACTCATGCCCAGAGAATTCAATATTAAATCCACGTTTAATTTATTTCTTTTCTCATCTTCCAATAAATAACAGTAGATTGCCCTAAATGCCAGTTCCTTGGGATCAATCACTTTATCACAAGTCCACTCGTAATCTATAATTGTCCACTCGTCATCCTGCACAATAATATTGGAAAAGATCATATCAAAATCTGCCACCGGATATTCCTCATGATACCCAATCCGTTCCAGATATTCCCGGAACAGAGCGTGGAAGCCCTCAATATCACCCTTTTCCAGCTTCTCATCCAGCAGCTGCGCAAGGGGCAGCCCCTCCTCATAGGCAAAGGAATCCCAGATTTTTCCTTCCTCTTCGTGAAGCACGCAGGGATTGACCCGTATCTTTCCGCCTTCATATCTGTCTGCCAGCTTCTGATAAGACGCTGCGATTTGCCTGATATGGGCTTCAGCCTCTTTGCATAACGGTAGTTTTTTAATCACCGGTTTTTCCCGCGTCCCTATACCGGCGCCCCTGTCAGGCTCCATGCTGATTTCCGTCTTAATCTGATACGCAGGCGCACGGTCATTGGAATATTTTGTGTATTGAATGGGAAGCTCTTTGCCGATGATGACCTCATAAGAATTAGAAAATACCGGAAAGAGAGCATCTTCCGCAAGCCCGTCAAAGGCATATTTCTCATCAAACAAATCCAGCCGCTCTCTGTCATAATTTCTAAGATTATTAGAGAGTTCTCCCTTGCCCGGCAAACGTTTATCCGAATACAGGGTAGTCATGAATTTGTAATCCGGATAAGGGTAATAGAAACTATAATCCTTCACCCCGCAGGCGTCAAAAATCTTTTCAAGCCCCTGTCTGGAAAAGGTGCGCACATAACCGCCGTCCGCATAATTCTCAATGCCGGAAAACCAGGTGCCCAGATGATCTTCCTTACAGCCCGCAAAATATTTCAGGCCGTATTTATTCTCTATGGCGATCACCACGCGCCCGCCAGGCGCAAGATGCTTCATGACAATCTGTAAAAACTCCTCGAAGGGCCTGTCCGTACCCATATAGCTTTGCCCGTACTCAAACACGCCTATCAGGAAGATATAATCAAAATCCGCAGGCAATGTAGGCTCTATATCTTTAAAATTCCCCACATGGATAACCAAATTATCACAATCGCTGTGGCGATAGGCATTGATAAGGCTTCGCTTCTTAGACAAATCCACGCTCACCACCTGGGCAGCCTTACGCGCGAGCACACCTGTAACGGCGCCACAGCCGCTCCCCACTTCCAGCGCCTTCGAGCCCTCCATGGGAATCCACTCCACAATATTCTCCCGAAGAGAAGAAAGATGATATAGAAGCGTCCAGCTTTGCCGCTCCTCGATAATCCGTTGATATTCCACCGCCGAATAATTCTTTACAATGTCCAGAAGTTCATTCTCCACTGCATCGTCGTCACAATAGAGATCCTCCCCCGGATAGTGCGTAAGATCCAGTCTGACCTTCCCCACTTCCATGATTGTTTCCTGATCGCCCATATTTTTGCCCATCGTCATCTCTTTCCTGTTATTCTTTCACTTTCTGTATCTTTCATGCCATGCCGAAGCCTTTATGCGGCGCTGCGGCGCAAATTCCAAATTTGTCTCTGCCCTCAGTCTCTGTGATTCTGCTCTGCAGAATCACCCAAATACCGCAGGACAAAGTCACTCCGGTCCAGGGAAAAGTTCGGATTGTAATAGGGATCGCCCTGCGCCAGCACATCTTTCCATTTCCGGCGGAAGGCTTCCGATTCCTTGTTATAGCGTTCTGCCTTTTCCCCGGCGTCATCCAATCCCCTGGAAACAGACTCATAATGGTATAATTCCGCAAAGGGCGTGAACACATTCACATACCCTGCCTTCCAAGCCCTGACACAAAGATCCACATCATTTAAGGACACTGCAAAATGCTCATCCAGTCCGCCCAGTTTCTCAAACAGCGCCTTACGCATCATCAGGCAGGCGCCGGTCACGGCCATCACATTCTGGGCATAACAGAGTCTGCCCATATAGCCCAGATTGTGGTAACTGATGCCATAATGGCTGTGTCCTGCTGTCCTGTGAGCTCCTAATCCAAGCACCACACCCGCATGCTGAATGGTCCTGTCCTCATAGTAAAGTTTAGCCCCTACGGCTCCCACATCATTTCGCTGGGCATACATCAGAAGTTCCTCAATCCAATCAAGCGTTATAACCTGCGTATCATTGTTAAGGAGCAGGATATATTCACCCGAAGCCCTGGTTATCGCCAGATTATTGATCCGCGAATAATTAAATTCTCCCTTATAGTTGAGCACTTTGATGAGCGGATTCTCCTGAAGCTTCTTATAATATTCAAAGATTTCCTTCGTGGTGCTGTTATTCTCCACCACCAGAATCTCATAATTGTCATAGGTGCTTTTCTCTATGATCGAAGTGATACAGCGCTGTAAATCCTCCAGATGATCCTTGTTGGGAATCACAATCGACACCTTGGGATTTCCCTGAATCTCATATTTGATCCGGAAAATAGTCTCAAAGGCTTTGGTGGATGTAATCTCAAAATTCTGAAATCCCTGCTTTTTCAAGTGGTCAGCCACAGCTCCTCTGGCTGCCTCGATGGCATAACTTTTGGCATTGATGTCAGAAGCCACACTGCCCTCATGGGAACGCCAGTAATAAAGGAGCTTGGGTACATGCACCACACATCTTGCCCGGGATGTAAGCCTGAGAATCATATCATGGTCCTGACTGCCGTCAAACTCTGAGCGAAACAGCTGTGTTCCATCTAACAGCTTTCTGGAAAAAGCACTGAAATGGCAGATGTAATTATTTGCCCGCAGATTATCCGGTGCGTAATCCGGCTTAAAATGCAAGGTAAGCATGTGGTCAATCGTCTTATTTCCTTTAAAGGTGGTCTCATCACAATAGATATAATCAGCCCCTTTATCACAGATAGCCTTCATATACTCATACAGCACGCTGGGGTGCAGTACGTCATCATGATCAAAAAGTGCGATATAATCACCGGAAGCCATGGAGAGACAAGCATTTGTATTGCCGGAAATCCCCTCATTTACAGGGAGTTTCTTATAGACAATACGGCAGTAAAGATTGCTGCTTGAGCGAAGATATTTCTTGTCAAGTTCCATGTACTCCCTGCAGATCTGCTCCACATAACCGTGTTCTTCATCCGACCCGTCCGCCAGACAAAGTTCCCAGTTCTCATAGGTCTGTGCCGTCACAGACTCTATGGCCTGCCGCAGATAATTCTCCGGTGTATTGTACAAAGGCACCAGAATGCTGAATTTAATGGCTTTATCAAATCTGGTGGCACGCTGTCTCGCCGCTTCCTCCGCACCCGGGAAACTGGCCGTTCCATGCTGGGAACGGGCTTTGTTCTCTATCATTTTGGCATTCAGCTTACGCAGGAATCCTTTGAAGCTGCCGCAGTACCCTATCCGTGCCTTAGTTCTCTGCAGCCAGTGCACAAAAGAACGCAGCGGCTTAGACACACGCCAGAGGACACTGCCCTTGATCTGACCAAGTCTGGCGCTCAAACTATCACTTTCTTTCTGTGCGGCCTCAAACTTGCCGGCAAGTACACAACCTTTCTTTCTCTCCCGTTCATAGGCTTCCCTGTAGAAGCGCAGGGATTCCTCCGCCGTCATCCTGTTCTGTTCCCGCTGCAGGGAACCTGTATAGAAATCCTCCGTCTCCACCTTGTCCTCACAGGCTTCATGAAGACGCAGTGCTGCATCGTTTCTCAGTACATTATAATAACCGGCCTGTTCCAGTCTGCGGCAAAAATCCCCACTGTCAAAAGCGCCCTCAGCGATTTCTATAAATCCTCCTGTTTCCTCATACTTCTCCTTAGACACCATGAGACACGTCAAGGGCACCAGGGGCACATCACAGACAGCCTCCCCCCGCAGGATCCTTTCAGCGTCCGTATTCCACAGACCGGCACCCACAGCACCGGCATAGCGTAAAAGCGCCTGCCCTGCCATGCGGCCCAGCCAGCTTTTCTCAATAATCTCCGTTCTGTCAGAAAGAAAGAGTAAGAGATCACCCCTTGCCCACTCCACGCCCTGGCGATACAGTGCCGCCGTGTCCTCCGTCTCCCGTTCATAGAGGCAGGCAAATCCATATTCTTTCTGCAGCCTTTCCATCTTAAGCCTATTCTCTTCACTGCTTCCGTTATCCACCACAATCCATTCATAATAACGGTAAGCCGTCCTGGTCTTGAAAGATTTCAGACATCTTTCCAGACAGGCGGGGGAATCCTTGGTGAGGATGATCACCGATACCTCCCGGTGAGGCGCAATCGCACCGCCGGCGCTCCCCGCACGGGCACAGCGTTCCCTGCCGGACACCGAAGTATCATAGACGATATGGTACAAATCAGGATCCGGTCCATACTGTAAGTCTGCCCGGATGCCTCTTCTGCGCAGAGCATCCTCCCGCACCGCCGAAAACGCCTGCCCCGCACCGGTCAAAAGGTTCCCCGCCTTACTGTCCGGGGAAATCTTACCATGATAAAGTATCCCCTCCACATGGCATACCGCTTCCCGCATCTTCCCATACGCCATGCCGCAGCGTCTAAGCGCCGCCTCCTCCAAACGCAGGCACAAGTCATAAAACCCTGCCGCCAGCTTAAGCTCATCACTGCACTGTGCCAGTCCTCCATAGGCAATCTCCGAAAGCAGATCACGCCGGACTGCCACCAGATGCCCCCAGCAATTATAGGCAAGAAGGGTATCCGGTGCATAATCAGATTTATACCAGGGATCCTTCCCAAAGGCCGGATCCTCTTCATAGTAATCTTCGTCCACATAGGCCGCTACGCAGGAATTATTTTTATTAAAACACGATTTAATTTTCTCGAAAATCCCCTGTTCAAGCGCACCTGCGCCATATGTCAACAGGACTATCTGGGTATCAGGAATCTCAATTTCTCTCCACCCCTCCACTGCCACAAGGGATTCTTCATCTGCTTTTTGCTCCGCATAACATTCGTTATTTTCGCTTTCCGCCGTGTCGTGCGCAGCACTGGAATCCGTTCTTACATTTTCCGCATCATACAACAAATGATGCATCGGTTTGACAGCTTTCCAGAAAGGACTGGCATAAATCCGTTCCAGATTATCCCTGTAATCCTCCTGCTTTCTCTCTAAATCCGCCACCTGTCCTGCCAGCATGGTATTATGTTTTCGTTCTTTCTCATAGACAGCCGCATAATAGGCCGCCCAGTCATAACCATTTTTCAGTCCACTCATCAGTCAGACCTTCCCCTCTATGCACATATGTCTACCCATCTGCAGTACGGGCAAGACAGCACTGTCTACTTTACCTCTATCACGGAATCCATATCATAATACCCTACCGTGTCTTTATCTGAGATGACTGTCACATTGAGCACATCATAGAGCCTGTGATACACCGTGAAATCATCTCCCTCATAGCCTGTCACACCTAAGGACAACAGATAGTCGCCCCCCTGCAGGTTCATCTTCTGTGTAAAAGTTATCTCCTTAACATCACCGGCTTCCACCGCGTCCAGAAAAGCCTTTTCCACCATTGTGTTGGTGCCTGTGATCTCCGTGCCCCTCACATTCTTGATGGTAAAGGCAAAAATCGGGGCTGCAATCCTCTCTGACATCTCTACCTTCATATGAATGGTGAAGCGGCTTCCCTTTATGACTGCCGACGTTCTGACTCCTTTGTCGTCCGTGATATAATACTCCGAAATCAGCGCCTTTTTCGATCCATATTCCAGAAGCTCCGGGTTCTTGGCCATACCGTCCGCTTCCCCTGTCTGCTTCTTAATCTTACTGCCGTCCACACCCTTTGCTGCCATTTCCCGCAGCCTCTCATCATCTAAGAGCCTCTCCTCCTCGGCCTCCGGCGCCACATACTGGCCCACAAGCACCTGCTTGTACGTATCGATCATCTGCTTTGGGGAACCTTCTCCCAGCTTCACACCCTGGTTTAAGAGCACCACCCTGTCACAGTATTTACTGATACTGCTAAGGTCATGACTGACAAAGACAATGGTCTTGCCCATTTTCTTAAATTCCTCAAACTTATGATAGCATTTCGCCTGAAAAAAGACATCTCCTACGGAAAGCGCCTCATCCACAATCAGAATCTCCGGATCAATATTGATCGCCACGGCGAAGGCCAGCCGCACAAACATACCGCTGGAATAAGTCTTCGCCGGCTGGTACACGTAGTCTCCGATATCTGCAAAAGCAAGTATCTCTTCCAGTTTCTCATCTATCTCTTTCTTGCTGAAACCAATCATGGTTCCATTCAGATAAATATTCTCGATGCCATTATACTCCATGTTGAATCCGGCTCCGAGCTCCAGAAGCGCGGAGATGCGTCCATTCACATTCACTTCCCCGGAAGTAGGAGTCAAAACACCTGTTATTATTTTAAGAATCGTGGATTTGCCGGAGCCATTGGTGCCGATAATACCCACACACTCTCCCTGTCTGATCGTCATATCCACGCCCTGTAAGGCATGATGTTCCGTATAGTGCTTCTTTCTTCCAAGCCCCATTGCATCCTTGATCCGGTCCGAAGGCTTGTCATAGAGTTTATATATTTTTCCTACGTCTTTTACTGCAATCGCGATATCCTTCATGTTCAACCTTTCCCACAGCAGTCCTCATTCCACGGTCCTTTTGCGACACATACTCAGAGCACATCCGCAAAATGTGTCCGCATCCGTCTAAAGACCAGCGTGCCGATACAGAACATACTGATCGTAAAAATCCAGAAATAAGTAGAGGAATAGAAGTGTTCCCAGAACCACTCCTCATCAAAGATGGCGCTTCTGAATCCATTTACAATATACACCAGCGGATTAAGCTTAAACAGTGTTTTCACATTGTCCGGAAGCATATCAATATTCCACATGATGGGGGTTGCCCACATGCCGATCTGAAGCGCGATGTTAATGATCTGCTGTAAATCCCTGATGAAAACCACCAGCGCGCTGGTCATGTAACTAAGCGCCAGCACAAACAAAAACAGGCAGAAACTATAATAGACCAATTGTAAGGTATAAATAGTAGGTGTATAGCCATAGCAGACACCCACAATCAAAAGCACCCCCACAAAGAACACATGAATGAAAGTCGCCGCAATCACTTTGATGATAGGAAGGATACTGATATTGAAGACCACCTTTTTCACCAGATAGGTATATTCCACAAGCGCCATCGTCCCCTGTGATATGGCTTCCGAAAAATAAAACCAGGGTACCAGACCTGCCGTCAGGTACAATACATAAGGCGGTATCTCTCCACCCTCACCTGCCACAAACTGTACCCGCGCGTTAAATACTTTATCAAATACAATCCAGTACATGAGCACAGTCACAACCGGCTGTGCCATAGCCCATACAATTCCCAGATAGGAACCTGCGTACCGCTTCTTGAAATCATTTTTGGAAAGTTTCCAGATCAGCCGCCTGCTCTGGAACAATTCCAGCGGTATAGTCACAATCCGGTCATAATAAATCGTAAAAATAATGCAGGTAAAGGCAATCAGCACACAGCCGCTGAATTTCTTCATCTGCTCTGTCACCTGGTCTGCCAGCGGATTGTGATGTTTCACAAGCACAAATGCAAGAAGCAGACCAAGCCCCCAGAATATGGCTATCGCTGCGGGCTTTGGGAAATTTTTCTTCTCAGTTGAACTCTTTATCTTATCTGTCTTCATTATACGCATATCATTGACCTTTGAGCGCTCTGCTTCCCGCAGGGCACACCTTCGACTTTAGCGGTACTTTTCAGTAAAAGCCTTGATTCCCTCCCATTTCGTGTCTTTGTCAGACATGACCAGTTCCATGCCCTCCGGGATTGGCCAATCGACTCCGATATCCGGGTCATTCCAGATAATACCGCCCTCGTCATTGGGATGATAAAAGTCCGTACACTTATATGCAAACTCCGCATCCTCCGAAAGCACCAGAAAGCCATGGGCAAAATTCTTGGGGATAAAGAACTGCTTCTTATTCTCCGCAGAAAGCAGCACACCGTACCATTTGCCATAAGTCGCAGAACCCGGCCTGAGATCCACCGCCACATCATACACTTCACCGCGCACCACCCTTACCAGTTTATCCTGGGGAAACTGCATCTGGAAATGCAGGCCGCGAAGCACACCCTTTACCGAAGAGGACTGGTTGTCCTGCACAAAAACCTGGTCAATTCCCGCTTCTTTATAATCATTGTAATTATAGGTTTCCATGAAATAACCCCTGGCATCGCCAAACACCGTCGGTGTAATCACCTTAAGTCCCTCAATCTCACATGTCTCCACCGTTATTTTGCCCATTTATCCAATTTCCTTTCCTTAGTCTGTTGTCGGCACATTGCCGCTGTCACCGTTCACCACACCGGAATACCCTGCTGCTCCTCTGGCGTGATTGATCGAAGTATCAATGTTCATGTAGCACAGATTCAAATCCACATTGGTACTGATGCCGTTCACCTTACCCTTGGATGTGTACTGCCACATATCATAATACCCCTCATAAGCAGGTACCTCAGCATATTCCGCAAGCCACGTCTTGTATTCTGACAAGTCTGTCATATTTATTCTGTCATACAGCCAGTTCCGGGATGCATAAACACCGGTCTCATATCCCGCCGCACTGACGGTTTCCAGAAACGCCTTATGCGCGGCTGTCCTCTCCGTCGCTGTCAGTCCGTCAGCACGTCCGTTGCCGCCCGCACTCTCACTGTCCAAGAACACCGGATAATCCACATCATACGCCTCAATCAGCCGGATAACCATGCTGGCTTCCTCCACAGCTTCCACCTCATCCAGCGCCTGGGTAAAGAAATACACGCCCACCGGAATCCCCGCATCTATGGCTCCCTGAATGTTCTCCTCATATCTGGGATCTATGACCAGAGCGCCGCTGGACGCTCCCCGGTAGCCGCAGCGGATGATGGCAAACTCAACGCCCTCCTCCTTCACAGCCTCCCAGTCAATCTCTTGATTCCATTTGGAAACATCAATGCCCAGCTTCGCACTACCGCTGGCAAATTGCATCTGGGTATTCTCACTGCCGTCCGCGTCTTCCTCGGCGCCGTTGACAGCCTTATCCTCCTTGGACGGATCAATATCATCCTCTGTCAGCATCAGATACTCAATATTATCCAGTACCCGATACTCGATGTCCTGCCGCACCTGAATGGTCGTGACCGTGTTAGGTACATGGAAGCCTTCCAGTTCCTGAAGTGACACCGCATACTCGCCAGCCCGCAAGCCTTCAATATAGATGATGCCATCCTCATCCTCATCCGTGTACTCCCCGCCCCCCTGCACCTCAATGGTGAAAGGCGCACCTGTCACAAGCCTTCCCACGCTGTCCACCACCATGACACGCAGATCCTTTGCTACAGAACTCATCATCAGGAATACATTGCGGCCAGAATAAGTCTCAATGCTCTTAAATCTGGGCTCCTCATCAAAAAAGGTCTCATCGCGCAGAAAAGCAGACAGATCATTTCCTATCTGTCCACCGTCCGTCTCCGTCTCTTCTATTGTTGCCATCTCCTGTTCCGGTTCCTGTGCAAGACCAAGCTTGCTCTTCACCGTATCCAGATTCATGAGCGCAATCACCGCAATAAGCAGAAGGAACATGCCTACCATGGCAAACAGCGCACGTCTCATTCTCTTAGAGTCCATTTGCAACCTCTACCATATATTGACCATAAGCCGTCTTCATCAGCGGCTCCGCAAGCTCTAACAACTGTTCTTTGGTGATGAATCCTCTCTTAAAAGCAATCTCTTCAATGCAGGAAATATACAATCCCTGCCTCTTCTGAAACGCCGCCACAAAATCCGCCGCATCCAACAGGGAATCATGGTTCCCGGTATCCAGCCAGGCAAAGCCGCGTCCCAGAGTCTCCACCCGCAGCGTCCCTCTTCTGAGATACTCGTTATTGATACTGGTAATCTCAATCTCGCCCCTGGCAGATGGTTTCACATTGCGGGCAATCTCCACCACATCATTGTCATAGAAGTAAAGCCCCGGCACTGCATAATTGCTCTTGGGATGCTCTGGCTTCTCCTCGATGGAAACCGCCATGCCCTTGCCGTCAAACTCCACCACGCCGTATTCCCTGGGATCCCTCACATAATAGCCGAAAATAGTTGCGCCCTTTTCCCGGGATGCCACTTCCCGAAGCACCCTGGAAAAGCTCTGTCCGTAGAAAATATTATCTCCCAGAATCAGCGCCACGCTGTCATCCCCGATAAATTCCGCCCCGATGATAAAGGCGTCTGCCAATCCTCTTGGCTGCTCCTGCACTGCATAGGACATCCGCAGCCCCAGCTGCTGCCCCGTTCCCAGAAGTTCCTTGAATACAGGAAGATCCCTGGGTGTAGATATAATCAGAATATCCTGGATACCCGCCAGCATCAAGATAGATAACGGATAATAAATCATCGGTTTGTCGTACACCGGCATAATCTGTTTGGAGATTGCCTTGGTCAGCGGATAGAGTCTTGTACCAGCCCCGCCCGCCAGAATGATTCCCTTCATAGAAGCTGTCCAGCCTTTCTTAATATATGATACATTTTTATGATACGATATATTTTTACGAATACATTTCCTCGTAATACTTCTGATAATCCCCGCTTGTCACATTTTTCATCCACTCCTCATGTGCAAAATACCATTCTATGGTGCGGCGGATCCCTTCTTTAAACATGGTCTCCGGCTCCCAGCCGATTTCTTCCCTGATCTTATCAGGCGCAATGGCATATCTTCTGTCATGTCCCTTACGGTCTTCCACGTAAGTGATCAGATCTTCTGTAATATGTGCCCGTCTCTCATCCGTTTCCGGCAGCATCTCCCGGAGTGTCTCTATGATAATCTTTACGATTTCAATGTTCTGCTTTTCATTGTGACCGCCCACATTATAGGTTTCAAAAAGCCGGCCCTTCTCCTGCACCATATCAATGGCCTTGGCGTGGTCTTCCACATAAAGCCAGTCACGCACATTCTTACCATCTCCGTACACAGGCAGCTTCTTACCCTGCAGCGCATTGTTGATGATTAACGGAATCAACTTCTCCGGGAATTGGTACGGTCCGTAATTATTGGAGCAGTTCGTAATGTTTGCCGGGAAATGGTAAGTATCCATATAGGCTTTCACCAGCATATCGGAACTGGCCTTGCTGGCCGAATAGGGGCTGTGGGGCGCATAGGGCGTGGTCTCATAGAAATAACCGCCGTCCTCCTCCAAGGATCCATAGACCTCATCAGTGGACACATGCAGGAACTTCTTATCCTCCTTATAAGTACCGTCAGGCAGCTCCCATGACGCCTTCGCACAGTTGAGCATCACTGCCGTACCCATGACATTTGTCTGTACAAATACTTCCGGATTCCTGATACTGCGATCCACATGGCTCTCTGCTGCAAAATGCACCACCCTGTCAATCTCATTTTCCGCAAATATCTTTGCAATCGCCTCTTTATCGCAGATATCCGCACGGATAAAGGTATAATTCTCTCTGTTCTCCAGATCCTTTAAATTTTCAAGATTGCCGGCGTAAGTCAACGCATCCACGTTGATCATACGAATCGAGTCGCCGTACTTATGAAACATGTAATGAATATAATTGGAACCGATGAAACCGGCGCCGCCTGTCACAAGATAAGTTTTCATTTTTTCTCCATTCTGCTTCTTTTTACTGACTGCAGGGCCAATCTGAAGGCCGGCTCTGCAGTCAACATATCTTCTTTGCTAATACTACCATTCTATAGCCGGAATGTCCATAGAGTATCTTAATTCATGTAGCTGATATTCAAATCCACATTACCGCTGATTCCACTGACCTTACCCTTGGAAGAATACTGCCATAAATCATAACGGGTCGCCGTGTAAGTCGGCACACTTGCATACTGTGCCAGCCAGATCTTATAGTTGGTGAGGCTGCCTGTATTGATTTTCTCGTTGAACCAGGTCTTATTGGCATAAATGCCTGATGAAATTCCGGAATTTTGCACGGTCTGGCAGAAAGTCTTGCATACCGCCGTCCTGGTATCCCGGCTAATGGCATCACCGCGGCCTCCGCTGCCTTCCACATCTAAGAACAACGGATAGTCCAGTCCATATCCCTTCACCAGATCAATGGCCATGGATGCTTCCTCCACTGCCTCCACCTCATTGACTGCCTGACTGAAGAAGTATGCCCCCACTTTCAGACCAGCCGCCTTGGCGCCCTTGATGTTGCTTCTAAACATAGGATCCTCAACCAGCACACCCGTAGAGTACCCTCTGTAACCGCAGCGGATAATAACGTAGGAAACGCCGGAATTTTTTACCGCGTTCCAGTCAATGTTCCCGTTGTGCTTGGACACATCAATACCCATGCTGCCGGAACCTCTGGACAGTTTGCCGTCGCTGCCGAAATTATACTTGGCGCCCTGGATAACCTGTTCGCCCGTCACATATTTATTGTCTTTGCCAAAGAAATAGAGGGCTCCGTCAATGGTCTGCCATCCGGTATATTTATACTCGGACGACACTTTCACTTTTTTATAGAAAGCGCTGCGTTCTTTATAATCCTGGTAGGTTGCCTCTTTAAATTCTCCGTTGGATCTCTTGTAGTAGAGCTGATTACCGTCTTTATCTTTCAGTTTGGCTGCCGGATCAATCACGGATTTCTTGACTGTAATCTCTATCTCAGCATAAACCTTTTCATTTACCTTGCAGGCTGCCCTGATTTTGACCTTGCCTTCCGCCACACCTGTGACAACACCCTTGCTGTCCACTTTGGCCTTCTTCTCATCCCCGCTGGTCCAGGCAATCTCAGCCCCTTCCGGCTCCGATTTCGCCGTCAGCGCCAGCGTCTGGCCGATGCCCACCTCTTTCGTGCCGCTGATGGTAACTTTCGTGTAATTCTTATCACTGATAGCCACCTTACAGGAAAGATTGGGGTTCTTGATGGTAACCCCGGCAGGCGCCTTCACCTTTACACTGACGGTAGCCGTCCCTTCTTTCAATCCCTTGACCTGACCATCCTGGAAGACCTTTGCCACGGAGGCATCACTGCTGGACCATTCGCCGGAATAAGTATTCCCGCTTGCATCTGTGATCTTCAGAGTCTCTTTGCCATTAATGCCCAGCGTCAACTCAGTCTTATTGAGCTTCACTTCTGCCTGGCCGCTCTTGGCTGTGACCGTCACAGAACAGGTCAGTTCTTTAGACCCTTTGATAATGACACCATTGCCATCGCTTACTTTCGCCGTGATGGTCGCCTTACCGGCAGCCTTCGCTGTCACTGTCCCGCCGGATACCGTTGCCACATCCGTATTGCTGCTGGACCAGGTGGCAGAATAGCTGCTGCCGTCACTGCCTGATACATTCAATGTCTTGCTGCCGCCCGCCTCCAGAGAAAGGCTGGTCTCACTGAGGCTGACTGTAATCTCTTTCTTGGGCTCCTCCTTGGCCTTGACTTCCACAGAACAGCTCAGATCAGGATTCTTGATCGTAACACTGTCAGAGCCTTTTACTTTTACCTTAATCGTCGTACTGCCGGCTGCTTTTGCCGTTATGGTTCCGCCGGATACCGACGCCACGCTGTCATTTCCACTGCTCCATTCAGCAGAATAGCTGTTGCCGTCGCTGTCTGACACACTTAAAGTTTCTTTGCCGCCGACTTCCAGTGTCAGACTGGTCTTGCTTAACTTGACCTCGACTTCCTTCTTGTCAAGTTGGGGGGGATCCACCGGCTTTTCATCAGGCTTTTCTTCCGGTTTCCCGCCGCTGTTATCGCCCTCTGAACCGCCGGTATTACCGTCACCTGAACCATCCGGACTGCCGTCACCCGAACCGCCGGTATTACCGTCACCCGAACCATCGGTATTACCGTCACCCGAACCGCCGGTATTACCATCACCCGAACCGCCGGTGCCATCCGGATTCTGCTCATCATCAGGCTTCTGCTCATCATCAGGATTTCCCATACTCCTTCCGGAAGCATTGCCCCCTTCTACAAGTTTCTGGTAACTGCCAGCCACCTTCCAGGGGTCCGCAATCTTATCCTTGGGTACCTCCTCATAGCTCTCTTTCTCCTCGCCCACAGGTGTTTTGGTGGATTCCACCCACTCCACCGTATCTGTTAATGCGGACTCCACCACAGTATTCTGCTGTGATGCCTCTTCTTTGGACACATTAATCTCAGATTCCTTCTTAACCTCATCTGCCACATCTACTTTTTTGTATGCAATCTTATCCGTAACTTCCACTTTGCTGGCTGATGACTGCAATTTGTATTTACGATAAGAATCTCCTTCCAGCGGTTTCAGCTTAACGCTGTAACTGCCGGCACTCACCCCTGTCTGATAGATAATACCGTCTTTATCATCATCCTTCAGCTCATAGGTCTTACCGCCCCCTGATACCTCTACCTCAAAAGGCACACCGCCCACCAGTTTCCCGGTAGACTTGTTGGCAAACTTAATCTTCAGGTCCGACTGAATGGATGTCAGGCGGATTTCCACTTCAACTTCTTTATTGGAATCTTCCTTTTCTTCTCCCTCTTCCTGATCTTCCTCCCAATTGTCTTCCTCTTCATCATAATCAATCATGCCGCCCAGCTTTGCGGATTCCGACACCGCCAACAGTCCGCTTTCTCCAATGACTGAAACGCCCTCTATCTCTCCGCCAACTTCCGCAAAGGCTGCAACCTGTTTTTGCGTAAATCTTGCACCTGCATAGATACTTCCCGTAATCACAGCGCCTGCCAGTACCAGAATACCCAGCATGGCCACCACCATGTCCAGTGTACTCATATCCGCCAGGAAATCTCTGAAACGCGCTATGACGCCATCATCATCGTCATAGTCATCATAGTCATCTTCATCCTCGTAATCGTCGTCTTCGTAGTCCTCTTCATCTTCGTAGCCGTCGTCCTCGTAGTCCTCTTCATCTTCGTAGCCGTCGTCTTCGTAGTCCTCTTCGTCCTCGTAGCCGTCGTCTTCGTAGTCCTCTTC
>ERZ777305.1203-NODE-1203-length-33248-cov-3.728858_pt1 | contig 33248 bp, 37 predicted proteins | sample MGYA00374965_ERZ777305 | MGnify/ENA primary metagenome ERZ777305 (study PRJEB29328, sample SAMD00013331) | mouse gut metagenome | study: EMG produced TPA metagenomics assembly of the Metagenome analysis of fecal microbiota from mouse which was promoted... | reverse complement strand
CGGCGTCTGCCCTCTGCATAATGACTTCTGCTGCGGTATGCCCATGCACTCCGTAATGTATTTTATTCTGGACAGTTTTTAAAAATAATAACGGAGAAATAAAAAACATGACAAAGATTGCTATCACAGGTGCTTGCGGACATATGGGCCGTGTTATCGCCGGGCTTATCGCCGAACGCGCAGACTGTTCCGTCAGCGCGGGTATTGACAAGTTCGGCGACAAGTACGCCGACTTCGAAGTATACCGCAGCGTATTCGATCTGCCCGAAAAGCCCGACGTCATCATCGACTTTTCGCACCCCTCCGCCCTCACCGATCTGCTCTCCTACTGCAAGATGAACAACGTTCCCCTTGTCATCGGCACGACGGGCTACTCGGACGGGGAAAAGCAGACGATCACTGCCGCCGCAGAGCAGATACCCGTATTCTTCACGTTCAATATGTCGCTGGGTATCAATCTGCTTGCGGAGCTGGCGAAGAAGGCGGTGCAGATACTCGGCGGTCAATTCGATATTGAGATCGTCGAAAAGCATCACAATCGGAAAAAGGACGCTCCCTCGGGTACGGCGATAATGCTCGCCGAGGCTATCAACGAGGAGCTCGGCAATGCTAAGCATTATGTTTACGACCGTCACTCCGTCCGCAAGCCGCGCGACAAGGACGAGATCGGTATGCACTCGGTTCGCGGCGGCACTATCGTCGGCGAGCATGATATCATCTTCGCGGGTCATGACGAGGTGATAACATTGTCGCATTCGGCGCAATCACGCGAGGTGTTCGCGGTCGGCGCGGTCAACGCGGCGGTGTTCCTCTCTGGAAAGTCCGCGGGACTGTACGCTATGAGTGATATGATCAAGGAGAATTAACTATGAAGATTGAAGTAACCGAAAACATATCGGCGGTATCGTTCAATAATGTGCCGCTCAACAAGACCGTAATGGAGGACACTCTGCGGACGGTCGCGGACGCGGGGATAAACGTGGATATGATATCTATGACCGCCCCGACGTCGGAAATATTCAGCTTTGGGTTTACGGTGAGTGACGACGATATGCCCAAGCTGCTCGGCGCGGCAAAGGTGCTGCGCGAGAACGGCGTAGTCGCGCCGATGATAAACAGCGGAAATCGCAAAATCGTTATCAAGACGGGCGAAATGACGGAGACCGTCGGTTTCGCGGCGCGCGTTTTTGAGATACTCAACCGCCTTGACGCTATGATACTTATGATAACAACAGGCGTCGACGAGATATCCATGCTTATCCGCGACGCGGACGCGGACGTTGTTGTCGCGGCGTTTGAAAAGGAGTTCGCATGAATTGGACAGTGATAGCGGCGGCGTTGGGAACGGCAGATACCTCCGAAACTCACGAGGCTACTCTGAACGACGCGGTTCAGGGGCTTGTCACAAAGCCCGAGGAAACGCTGTCGGCGTTCGGAAAGTTTTTTCAGGAGCTTGGCAACGCCCTGCTCGCCGCTATTCCCACGATAATCCTCGCGGTCGTTATCCTCGTTGTCGGGCTTATCCTCTCAAAGCTTGTCATCAAGCTGCTGTCCAAGGAGCTTACGGTCACGAAATTTACCGCGCAGATGGCGAAGATCGTGCTGTATACCCTGCTGATAACGATAGTGCTGAACATTCTCGGCATACCCGCGACCTCTATAATCACCATTATCGGCACGGCGGGCGTGGCTATCGGTCTGGCGCTCCAGAACTCGCTCGCGAACGTCGCGGGCGGTTTCCTGCTGATGATAACCAAGCCGTTCAAGATCGGCGACTACATAATCACAAACGGTGTTGAAGGCACGGTCTCACAGATCTCGATACTGCATACGCGGCTGGATTCCGCCAGCAATCAGGCGGTGTTCGTGCCGAACGGTCTGGCAATAAACGCGACTATCATCAACAACAACGGCAACGATACCCGCCGCGTCGACCTCACGTTTTCAATTTCGTATAACGACGATTTCGTGACCGCGCAGGGAATTATCCTCGGACTTATCGAGGCGCACCCGCTGACGCTCAAGGACGTTGCGCCTACGGTGCGTATGAAGGAGCACGGTGAGAGCGCGATCGTCATTGTCGCGAGAGCGTGGTGCAATACCGCGGATTACTGGGACGTGTATTTTGACCTCACTGAGCAGGTACGCGAGGCGTTCATTGAAAACGGTATCGAAATTCCGTTCAATCAACTGGACGTTCATGTGGTGGATAATCAATAAATCAACAAAAAACTCGGCAGCCGCTTAAAGGCTGCCGAGTTTTTTACAGTATATCAACGCTGAGCAGAAATTGGTTATGGTTATGGTTATGATGAACGCCATAGTCGAAGCGTTGCGGAAACCGCTGAGCACACAATATATACTTTATAAATATCTTAAATACCGAAGTGAGTTTGATACACATTGTAAGTGGCTTGAAACATATGTACTGCCCGAAGGTTACTTCTTCCGTCGAGATTACATATGTGAAATTATAAACTACGATTTGTTTACCAATGAGCCGAAGCTGCCGCAGGTTTTATTTTTCGACAATTATACCGAAGACGAGCTTAGAGCTTCCCTAACCGAGTTGGATCACGCAGCATCTCACAAATCAAAAAAATGCCTGATTACTATGGGAAATATAAGTAAATAATTCACAAGACGAAGGCGCAGCAATGTTTCCACAACTGCGCTTTCGCCTATTATATTTGGAAGAATTTAACCAGACTTAACGATCATTGCCCCGCCAGCAATGGCAGCAATTCCCCTAACAACAGCAACACCCTCAACACCGGTGTTAACATTCGGCTTGTTGTCGTCTGCGGGAGTACTGTTGTCATCAGAGGGCTTAATGGGAGTGGGGTTTGCATGAGGATTTGTGATCTCGTTCTTTTCGGTTACCCACGGCATCTGATGTTTTGTGCCGGCTGCATCTTCACAGCAAACCGTTACATCGTCACTCTTGGTAGAAACGTGATTTGTTGTTGAAATGATATGCATTTCGCAACAATTTATAAGCGGCTTTCTATTTCGCCAAGCTCCGGTAAGCAGTCTATCGCGCCTTTACCTTGAGTATTCAGCGCACCGCAGACATTTCCGAAGCGCAGGGCGGAGTTCAGGAAATCCGTTGTCCACTCATTTCTCGGTTTTGATGAGAGCTTTGTCAGAACTCCGGCATAAAACGCGTCTCCCGCTCCGGTAGTGTCGATAGTTTTTACCAAGATCGTCGGTACAATATTAACTTCGCCGTGATAATGCCACCGGCTTCCCTCGCCTCCAAGAGAAACACACACCAGTTTATCTGTCAGTTCGGAAATATACTCCTCGGTAAATATGTCCGCTTCATCCTCGGAAAACTTAACGATATCCACTTGTTTAATAATTTCCTTATAACGTTCCACAGCATCTTTTTCATCACGGAAAATATCCGAACGATAGTTGATGTCGAACGCAATAATTTTACCAATGCTCTTGGCTTTAGCGATTATGCGGTTTGCGTATTTTCTGCCTATATCTTCGCTTAGCATAAGAGAGCCGACACATACTATATCCGCCTGTTGGAGCAATTCGTCCGGAACGTCGGGAATATGAAAATCTGCCGTATCCTTGCGGTAAAAGCAGAACGAACGCTCTCCCGACTCGTCAAGCTCGACAAAAGCCAAAGTTGTGTTGTGATGTTCGTCAACGGTGATAAGACATTTGTCCAAATCGCGTTCTTTTGCAAATCGGAGCAGATATCTGCCTATTATGTCATTGCCGACATTGCCGACAAACGCCGCTTTACCACCAAATTTTTTTATCGCGCACGCCACATTGAACGGCGCTCCTCCCGCCTTGCGTTCGTAACAGAACGCGCCGTTGTGGCATGAGCCTATCATATCCGCGAGTATTTCACCTATACATAATATCATATCAATCCTTTACGGTTGTATCGCCAATTCTGAAGGTTGATCCACCCTCTGTTCGTACTGCTGTTTTCTCACCGTTTATCTTTTTGATAACCAGATCTATAGCAATTTTCGCCATTTCCTCGATATTTTGCCGAACCGTTGACAGTTCAACTCCCATCATCGAGCTGTCCATAATACCGTCAAAACCGATTATCTGAACGTCTTCCGGAACACGTCTTCCAAGTTTGTTAAGCTGATTATACGTGATAAGAGCCAACGTGTCGCTTGAAGCGAAAACCGCGTCTACATCGGAATAGTACGAAAGAAATTACGCTACAACATCTTACTCCTCTCCATGTTTAAAGTTTGTCTTGTAAAGCCGCTCCTCAAGACCCAGCTCCTTTACGCAGTCGCTGTAAGCCTGATAACGGTAGCTTGTCTCCGAGAACGTCTCGGTCGTGCCGCAAACACAGCCAATCTTCCTCGCGCCGTGATCATACAGCCAGCGCACCGCATTATATGACGCATGGTAATTATCGCTCGTCACGCACGGCAGATGCATATCCATACGTCCGTCCATCGTGACGATCGGCATAGCGGGATCAAATGTGAGTGCTTATGATTATACCATCTACGCGCTGTTGTCTTATCATATCCAGCATCGATATTTCTTTTTGCTTGTCGTTCTGCGAGTTAATGATTATAAGACGATAACCTCGTTTATACAGTTCATCCTCGCAGTAATACGCAAACTTTGAAAAGAACGCGTGAAATATTGTGGGAATGATCAGAGCCACACAGCCGGTCGTCTGCTTTTTGAGATTGCGCGCCATTTGATTCGGCACGAAGTTCAGTTTTTCCGCCGCAGCCTTGACCTTTGCAATACTCTTTTCGCTTACCGAACCGATCCCGCTCATCGCGCGGGAGGCTGTTCCCAAGCCAACGCCCGCCTCTCTTGCTACGTCCTTGATAGTTGCCATTTATATCGCCCTTTTCCGCCCATTGGTTTCATTTTCACGGGGTGCGTCAAATATGTTGCCCCTCCTCATTCCAATAGTCATCAATATAATCATACCCATAGTATCCGTATTCATTGATGTCATCATTGCTAAATTCCGAAAACTCATAATTGTACAGCTCTATCAGCCGTATCAACAGCGCCTTTTCGTCAACAGACACGAGGTGCAGTGTAACATTCATTTTCTTCATTCTCCTTCAAACCTCGATTTGTTGAACGTTCTTAAAAGCTATAAAACACAATAGCACAGCCAAATGGAGACCGAGTACTTTATTGCCGCAGATTAGCCGAACAACACGTCGGTCAGCCACACATGGGCGGTATCGAGCGCCTCGTAGAAGCCGATATAATCACCCTTGCGCGCCTTTGCGACGTCCGCGGGATTTTTCGGGAGGAGCTGAACCATGATCTTGTTGGGAACCTCCTCGTCGGCGATTTTCTTGGTTTCCTTGATCGTGAGCTTAGCCGCGAACGCGTCGCCCGCGCTGCCGTAGAAAATCGTGTTTCCGCTGCGGATAAGGGGGAAACCCCTGTAAAATAAAAGCTTGTTGTTTGCCATTGTGTACCTCCGTTAATAACCTGTGTCGGGAAACCGCGCCAAGCCACAGGACGCTTGTGCGCATCGGCGAACGTTACCAGTCGTAATTGACCGTGCCGCCGTTTATCAGCGCGTCAACGTTCTCGATGAGACGTGTGACGTATACCTCGCGAACCTTGAATATCGTTCTTCCGTTGAGGTTAATTATATACTTTCTGCCGCCGTCGGAAATGAATTCGACCACGTCCTCCTCGGTACCGTAGGTATCGAAGTACTCGCTCTTGTAGCGGAACTTCACCGACGCGGCGGGGGCGGTATCGGTTTGCTCGGTATACATCTCCTCGCCTATCGAGCTTATCAGCTGCTGATACAGCTTTTTGAACTCATCGCCGTCAAGCTCGCTGCCGTTGTGGAAGAACCGTTTATTTTCGCCGTCGATATCGAACTTGAACTCGCCGTCGGGCAATGTCACCGTAACGTTATCGACGGTGTAGATATACGGCGAGATAGGCTGTCTGGATATGATAGTCGATACGTCGAACGTATACCACGGCGCGTTGTCCTTGGCAAGCGAATAGATACCCGGAGTGCCCTCGAGCACCGCGTAATAGCCACTTACGGTAGTAAGTGACGGCGAGCTTTCGGTGCCGCCCTCGGTCTCGGAGACTATCTCGTTTCCGAGGAGCAGAGTCCTGATATTTCCGCCGTACTTGAACGTCATCTTCAAAAACGGATCATCAAGACCGCACGCCTTCATATTCTCCTCGGTCTGCTCGAGATATTCGCACGCGTCCATTGTCATTGAATACATGGCGTTGCAGACGCTCTTGCCCGTGGTTATGTCTATCTCGGCGGTTATCGGCTTTACAAAGCGGTGAGTGTTGAATGTGGTGAGTATGCTGTCCTCGTTCTCCGCCTCCTCCGCGACGTCGAACATAAAGCGTATCTCAACGTCCTCGTCGATATCCTTGCGCCATATTTTCAGATAGTCCAGCTCGTTTGAGCCGTCGTTGTTGTAGCCGTCGGTCAGCACGAGATTTGCGTATCGGTTTACCGATGAATACGCTCCCGAAACACTGTAATAATTCACAAGATAGACCGTATTGCTCCCCTCCGTACAGCAATACGCCGTGGATGTGTTCGCGGGATTCTGTATGCCGAAGTTCAGCTTTATCCTGCTGCCGTCCTCAAAGCTTACCTCCGCGCTCGCCGCGGGGCTTTCAAGACCGTACTTTGCAAGATCGTCCGCATTTTCCTCGACGACGCTCTTTGCGGGAAGCGCGGCAAGATTGTTCACGAAATTGCGCACGGTGGTATCGCTCTGCGGAACGCCCTTGAGATCGACACTCGTCCAGTAGTACTCGTCCTTTGAGGAGACCTTCCCCTCGCTGTCCGTTGACGATACTACGCGCTTCTGACGCTCAAACGTATAATTACCGTTTTCGTTGGAAACGGCGAGACTGAGCACGTTGTCGGTCTGCTGACCCGTGATGTTTACGGTCTCGTCTACTACCGCCGAGGTGATGTCATCGGACGATGAACTGTCCCCGCCGTTCTTGGGAGCGGTGAGCATTAAGACCATCATCACAACGCCGAGCACCAGCAGCACTCCCGCCGCAATTATGACCGATTTTACGGATTTAGTAAGCTTCATTATCTATGCCTCCTGCGCACCCAGATGACGATACCGAGCACGGTCACCAGCACGGGGATAACTATACAGAGCACGACAGCAAGCACATTCGCTGTCGCGGCGTTCATCTCGAACGTCACGTTTGAGAACGTCTTGGATTTTATCATGATACCGTCGTCCTTGCCGCTGATATTATTGAATATTCCGAGGAAAAGCTCGGGATTGTTCGCGTTGTTGTATGACAAAAAGCTGTCGCCCGATATCTGGACGGAGCCTACGACGCACAGTCTGCTCTTCGCGCCGTTCGTGTGGACGTGCGACGACATTACGATATCGTTGAATGTCCCGCTCTCGGCGGAGTCTATGCTGAAATTCTCGTCCAGACCCTCGCCGAGCGGATACAAAAACGCGTTGTCGTAGGTCGTCATCAGTACCTCGCGGTCGTTAGAGCTTCTGTCGAGAACGTACACGGGGCGGAGGTCCGCACCGAGCGTGTACAGACCCGAATCGAGCACGTCCTGCGTATATTCCGTGTCTGCTATCTCCTGCAGATGCGCGAACAGGGTCATACTGCTGATAAGGTAGTTCGCGTCGCTCTGCCCTATCCTGTAATACCCCACGGATACTCCCCAGTCGTTGAGAAAGCTCTCGACATTCGGAGTCTCCGGCTGAGAGGTAGAGGCGAAGTAGAACACATTCTTGCCGTAAGCTCCGCCGTTGTCGAGATACTTATCGAGCTTTGAGAGCTGAGACGCGTCCGGGTCAATAGAAGGCGCGTACATTATCACGAAGTCGATATCGGGGTCAATGGTATCGGTGGTGGTTAGGTTGAGCGTTTCGGTCTCGTAGCCGTTCTTGGAGAGCAGATTACGCAGCGCGGTGCTGTCGCTCTCGCCGTAGCCCTCGGTGAACGCCACTCGGATAACGTCCTCGTTTGAGACCGCAAGCATTGCCGACACCGCCTCCTGCTCGATATTAGAGCCCTCCACGACATACTGACCGTATGTCTGCAAATAGCTCTGACTGAACGAAAAGTACTCGTAAGGCGACAATATCTTATGCCGCCCCGTCTTTTCGCACTCGACGACGATATAGTTCGCAGCGAGGGTCTCACCCTTGAACTGCGAGGTATAATTCGGGTTCTGATCGAGATCGAGGTAGTTCACCTTGATGTGACCGCCTGTCATTTCCATTTTCTTCAGAAGCTCGTTTATCTGCTTGTACGCGGCGCTCTGCTCCTCGAAATCCTTCTCGGTTCGCAGAACGGTGAGCGTAATATCAGTATTGAGCGTGTTCGCAAGGTAATTCTCGGTAGTCTCATCGAGCGTGTACAGCCCCGAATTCGTGAGATCGGCGGTGGTATCGAAGCGCTCCGATATCAGGCCGACGATAATATTAACGACCACTACCGCCGCGATAAACACAACAGTCAGCACTATCGATATCGAGCCGTGCTTAAAGCTCCGCGCGTTGAACTTACGCCTTGCCTTTTCGGGCTTGCTTTCCTCCGAATTTTCGGCATCAATCTCGGCGGCTTCGGTCTCCTTTATTTCTTCGGAAATAACTTCCTCTTGTATCTCCTTGTTCTTGGGAGTTTTCTTTTCTTTACTCAATCAAAGCACCCCCTCAGCTCCAGCGGCGGCGTTCGATAAACCGCATCGTCAGAAAATTAAAGATAACAATAAGGCTCACGAAAAACAGTATGTTTTTCAGACTGAAAATGCCGACGGTGAACTCCTCGTACTTGTAGAATACCGACAGCGAATTGATAACGCTGCGTATGCCTTCAACGGGAATGTAATTCGAAATTATATCGAACAAGCACAGCACGATATTCGCGCCTATGCTGCCGATAGCGGCGATCATCTGATTTTCGGTGAGGTTTGAGATGAATATGCCCACCGAGATGAATACTCCGCCCATGAGTATCATACCCACGAAGTTGCCCCAGAAGGTCGCCCAAGCGAACTCGTTGCCCGACTTGATAACCGCCGCGGACATAAACACCGCGTATACCAGCAGTATCAGCACCGCGCAGAAGAACACGAAGAACGCCGCGAGGAACTTCCCCATTACCAGTCCGAACAGGCTGACGGGGCTCGTCAGCGTGAGCTGATCGGTTTTCTGCCGCTTATCGTCCGCCATAGTGCGCATGGTGAGCACAGGTATCAGTATCATCATTATAAAGAACATCAACACGAACACGCCCGCTATCTCGGCAGAGCCCGTCGCCAAACAGTTCATCCACAAAAACAGCCCCGAAAAGCCGTAAAACACCGCCAGAAACACATAACCGAGCGGCGATGTGAAATATGACGAAATCTCACGTTTAATTATTGCAGGCATTATTTCGTCCCTCCGTTTTCAATATTTCCGTAGAAGTCGCCGGTAGTGAGCTTGAGGAATATCTCCTCGAGCGTCAGCTCGCTGCTCCGCATGAGCAGTATCGGATAATTTCTCGCCGCCATGCGCTTGAACACCTCGCGGCGCACATCCGCACCCTCCTTGGCGTTAAGCTCATACTCGAACACGCCCTTCTCGACCTCGCGGTTCATGTGTACCTCCACCATATCGGGTATCTGCTTTAACAGTGCCTGTACCTCCTTGTTCGCGCCCTCTATCTGCACGGTCAGCTTGTGATCCGCGGAGAGACTGCGCGAGAGGTTCTCGGTGGTATCGTTCGCGACCAGCTTTCCCTTGTCGATAACGACGATACGGTCACAGACCGCCTGCACTTCCGACAGGATATGCGACGACAAAATGACCGTGTGGTTTTTGCCGAGCTTTTTTATCAGCGTGCGTATCTCAATTATCTGTTTCGGGTCAAGTCCGACCGTAGGCTCGTCAAGGATAAGGGTGCTCGGATTTCCGACAAGCGCCTGCGCCACGCCCACTCTCTGCCGATATCCCTTTGACAGATTGCGGATAACGCGCTTCCGAACGTCCGATATCTTCACCAGCGAACATATCTCGTTCAAATGCGAGCGCCGCGGGAGCTTGCACTTTTTCAGCTCATATACGAAATTCAGGTACTCGTTGACCGTCATGTCCAGATACAGCGGCGGCTGCTCGGGAAGATATCCGATATTCTTCTTCGCGCCGACGGGGTCTTCAAGCACGTCGATACCGTTTATCAGCGCCTCGCCGCCCGACGACGACAGGTAGCCCGTAAGCATATTCATAGTCGTGGACTTCCCCGCGCCGTTGGGTCCGAGAAAGCCGAGTATTTCGCTTTCATTGGCGGTAAAGCTGATGTTATCTACGGCTAATTTATTGCCGTAGCTCTTGCTTAAATTTCTAACTTCTATCATAACGCTCCTTATTTAAAAAGTCAAATGCTCGCCTATATCTAAAAGGCAAAAGTTCGCCAGCCAACGGCAACTCCTCCGCTTCACTTCGTTCAGCTTCGTCGTCACCGTTGCAGATGCGATTTATCGCTTCGGCGACTTTTGCCCCTGCCTCTTTATTACACTTACAAGGATTTTTATGCGCTTTACAGCTACTTCATAATGTAGCCTTTAACATTATAAATCCCCACCGTGAAATTTAAGTGAACTGCATATGAAAATTATTGCGCGGCAGATAAAAGCTCAATACCCTTTTTAATACGCGCGAGTGCGTCATCCTTTCCGAGGATAACGGATATCTCGATACCGCCGCCCGGAGTGAACTGCTTGCCCGAGAGCGCGACGCGCAGCGGGAACAAGATCACGCCGTTCTTCACGCCCTCCGCCTCAATAAGCTTGAATAGCGCGTCGTGAACATTCTCCTGAGTGAACTCGTCAATTCCCTTGAGCACGGGGAGTATCTTTTTCAGCGCATCGAGAGAGGTCTCGGCGTTGGTCTTCATCTTCTTGTTGTTATACAGCTCGAGCGAATATTCGGGTAGCTTGTCTATAAAGTCAACCTGCTCGGGGATATCCGTGAACAGCTCCGCGCGGGGCTGCAATACGCTGCACAGCAGGTCGAGGTCAACGTCCTCGCGCTTGCAGGTCTTGCGGATATACGGTTTTGCGGTCTCCGCGAACTTCTCTGGCGGCAGAGCGCGTACATAATGCGCGTTGATAGCCTTTAATTTCAGCGGGTCGAAGATAGCGGGCGACTTGGAAATGCCCGAAACATCGAAATTCTCTATCATCTCGTCAAGCGAGAATATCTCGTTCTCACCCTTGGGCGCCCAACCGAGCAGCAGAATATAATTCAATACCGCCTCGGTCATATAGCCCTTTTCCATAAGGTCTTGGAACGACGCGTCGCCGTCGCGCTTGGCGAGCTTGTGCTGTGCGTCCTTCATGATGTGCTCGACGTGGATATACATCGGAGGCTCCCAGCCAAACGCCTCGTACAGCAGATTGTACTTGGGCGCGGAGGACAGATACTCGTTGCCGCGCACAACGTGAGTTATTTTCATGGTATGATCGTCGACTACGTTCGCAAAGTTGTAGGTCGGCATACCGTCCGTTTTCAGCAGTATCTGATCGTCGAGAATGGAGTTCTCGACGGTGATGTCGCCGTATATCTCGTCGTGGAACGTCGTCGAACCCTCCTCGGGGATAGCTTGACGGATAACATATGGAACGCCCTCGGCGAGATTTTTATCAATTTCCTCCTGCGAAAGATGACGGCAGTGACGGTCATACATCGGCATTATATTGCTCGCCTTCTGCACCGCCGCAAGCTCCTCAAGACGCTCCTTGGTGCAGAAGCAGTAGTATGCATTGCCTTTTTTCACCAATTCCTCGGCGTAATCCTTAAACATACCCATACGCTCGCTCTGAACGTAGGGACCGTAGTCGCCGCCTACGTCGGGACCCTCATCCCAGTTCAGTCCACAGTCACGGAGGGTCTTGTAGATCACGTCGACAGCACCCTCAACATAGCGCTCCTGATCGGTATCCTCGATACGCAGAATGAACTTGCCGCCGTTCTTCTTCGCGAGAAGATACGTATAAAGCGCGGTTCTGAGGTTTCCGATGTGCATATAGCCCGTGGGACTGGGCGCGAAACGAGTTCTTACTTCCATTATTATCCATTCCTCTCAATGTTGTATATTTCCGCGATATCCTCGGCGATCTGCTTTTTCAGCTCGTCAAGACACGCGAATTTGCGCTCGGGGCGCAGAAATTTCGTCAGCGAAACGGCGACCTTTTCACCGTACAGTTCTCCGCCGAAATTCAGTATATGCGTTTCCATAACGGTCTCGCCGCCGTCGACGACGGTCGGGCGTATACCGATATTCGTAATGCCGCGGTAATTCCTGCCGTGTATGCTTACATAGCTCGCGTACACGCCAAAGCGCGGTATCACGTTGGTTTTGGGTATTATCTGGTTAATGGTCGGGAACGACAGCGTCCGCGCTATCTTATTTCCCGATACGACAGGCAGCTTGAACCGCAGCTCGTAACCGAGCAGCCTGTTCGCCTGTTCGATCTTGCCATTGCGGATAAGCTCGCGGATATGCGTGGAGCTTATCATCTCACCGTCAAGGCACACGTCCTCGACGATCTGCACGGCAATACCGTATTCGGCGCCGATTACCGTCAGCCTTTCGGGAGTGCCGTAGCCGCCAAGCCCGAATCTGAAATTTCGTCCGCAGCACGCGAACCCCGCGTTCAGCCGCTTATGCAGCAGCTCACGGACAAATTCCTCATCGGTAAGCGTGCAGACCTCGGCAAAATCGGGTGCGCAGATGTACTCCACGCCCATTTTCTCCATAAGCTCCCGCTTGTTCTCGAACGAGATGATGTCCTCGGGACTTCTGAACTTCGGAAGCGTGGTGTCGCAGTTGAACGTGAACACGGCCGGCTTCAAATCCCGCTGTGCCAACGCCGCGCCTATGACACCGATATGCCCTAAATGCAGTCCGTCAAAATACCCCAGCGCGACAGCCGTCCTTTCGGCAGGCGGCGCACCGTATGTTATATCAATCAAAATTATTCACCGTCAAAATCTTTTTACCGATATCAATTCATTATCGGAAATTTTCGCTGTCCCGAGGAATTCCCCTGCATACACACGGAACGTCTCGCCCTCGGGAACATTGCGCAGCCTGTTCACATCTAGCCTAACTCCGTTCAGATAAAGGCGCTTCTGCTCCTCGTCAAGGTGAATTTCGGGATAGCTCTTGAATACGCTCTCGGTCGGCAGCAATAAGCTTTCAAGCTCTTCAAGGGGCTTTACCTTAAGCTCCGACAGCGGATAAGCCTCGCCGATACCGTAACCGCACGCGCGTGTCCGAACAAGTCTCGTCATGACCGCGCCCGTGCCGAGCGCTTTGCCGATATCATCAACGAGCGCGCGGATATATGTCCCCGACGAACAGTCAACGTCGATAACGCCGTCCGTGCCGTTGAATTCAAGCAGCTCCAGTCGCGATATCGTGACCCTGCGCGGCTGACGCTCGACTTCGATACCCCGCCTCGCCAAGTCGCAGAGCTTCTGCCCGTTGACCTTCAGCGCGGAATACATAGGCGGTATCTGGTCAATATCGCCGCGGAAGCGCTCCAGAGCGCACTGTAACGCGTTCTCGGAAACGTTCACGTCACGCTGCTCGGAGCATTTCCCCCAGATATCCAGAGTGTCCGAGGTAAGCCCCAGACGGAAACCCGCGCGGTAGCTCTTATCGCTGTCGGGCAGTATCGACACCGCCTTGGTCGCCGAGCCGATAAACACAGGCAGTACGCCCGTCGCCATAGGGTCGAGCGTTCCGGAGTGACCGACCTTTTTCGTGCGAAAACAGCCGCGCATGACCGCGACAACGTCAAACGAGGTGAAGTCCTGCGGCTTGTTTACGACGATAACGCCATTTAACGGGTTCATATAATTCCCGCCTTTTTGACCGCTTGACTCGCAGCATTGGCTATCTTCTCCTCGGCGTCCTTGATAGTTCCGCCGTAGAACGAGCAGCCCGCGGCTCTTTCGTGACCGCCGCCGCCAAACTCCGCGCATATCTCCGCGACGTTGATGCGGTCGCTCGAGCGCATACTTGCCTTGTACACGCCCTTTTTCTTCTCCTTAACGCAAATGCCGATATCCACGCCCTCTATCTGGCGCGGGATATTCGAGAGTGCGCCAACGTCGTCGCTGTCGATATCGGGAATACTCTCCACGAGCGACAGCGGCACAGATACCATAGCGACGTGTCCGTCGGCAAAGTAGCGGATATTTTTCAGCACCTCCTGCTCGAGACATATGCGCCCCTGCGTTTTGAGGTCGAAATTCACATAGTTTATCATCGCGAACTCCGCGCCGCAATCTATCATCTCGGCGGCAATAATATGGGTCTGCGCAGTCGTATTTGAGAACCTGAAGCAGCCCGTGTCGGTCGCCGTTCCCGTGTAAATGCAGTTGGCAAGCTCGCGGTCGAATTCCACGCCGAGCGCCTTTATGACCTCGTACACCAACTCGCACGCCGCCGCGTATTCCGGACAGACAAGCGTTCGTTTCGCGTACTCGGTGTTGGACAAATGATGATCTATGCACAGCTCCGCCTTGTCGCCGAGCGCTTTCATCTCGCCGAGCAGCTTTGTGTCGGCAACGTCCACGCAGACGATAGTAGTCGGCTCGAACTCCTGCTCCGTGACAGCCTTGAACAGATATTCAAAACGGTGAGGTATTCCCTCGGGGCAAACCGCGCGGGCGTGTTTGCCCATGCGCTGTAACGCGCCGCAGAGCGCGTGACCGCACCCGAGAGTGTCACCGTCGGGACTTACGTGCATGAGTATCAGATAATCGTCGTTTTCGCGCAGAAAATCCGCCGCCTGTTTAACATCAATTTTCATCGGCGTCCTCCCCGCTGTTATCGTCCGTATCCTCGACGTGCTTGGGCAAATGCGCTATTATATCCTCGATATGCTCGCTGTACTCAAGCGAATTATCCGCCTGAAAAATAAGCTCGGGTATCTTGCGCATACGTATCCGTGCGGCGATCTGCTTTTTGAAGTAGCCGCCCGCCGCCTTCATGCCCTCGACAGCCTTTGCGGTGCGTTCCTCGCCGCCCATACAAGCGACCCACACCTTACAGTAGCTCATATCGTTGGTGACCTCGCAGCGCGTTATCGTCACAAATCCCTCCGCGACGCGCGGATCCTTAACGCCGCTCACCGCCGCCGAAAGCTCCCGGCGGATATCCTCGCTGAGCCGTTTAATATTAAAATTAGCCATAATTGATTTAATCAGCCCCCTTGGTTGACGGGGATTTTTCTCCCCTATAGGTTGACTAGGATTATTTTCTCTCCCCTAAAGGTTGACGAAAGCGGTGTTTATTGGAAAGAATCTCAAAATCTTGTCTAGTCTGCTCACTACACTTCGCTTCGTTGCGCAGCCTAGCCAAGAGCGGTCTCCTCACTTTGTTCGTCGACACTTTTTGAAATTCACTTCTACCCTTTGTGTTGACTAAAATTTTAATCAACGCAAACTAATCTTTTACTTCTTCCATAATATACGCCTCGAAGATGTCACCCTCCTTGATATCGGTGAACTTCTCAAGACTGATACCGCACTCATAGCCCGCCGCGACATCCTTTACGGAGTCCTTGAAACGCTGCAAGCCCGCGATATGGTCGTCGCCGACGATAATACCGTCGCGAACGATACGAACCTGACCGTTTCTAGCGACCTTGCCGTCGAGCACATACGAACCCGCGACCTTGCCGACGCCCGTGATATTGTATACCTGACGAACCTCGACGCGTCCGAGCTGAACCTCGCGGAACTTAGGCGCGAGCATTCCCTTCATAGCCGCGGTGATGTCCTCTATCGCGTCGTAGATAACGCGGTACAGACGGACTTCAACGCCGTTTTCCTTAGCGCTTTCCTCCGCGGAAGGATGCGGTCTTACGTTAAATCCGACAATGATCGCGCCCGAAGCCATCGCGAGCATAATGTCGCTCTCGCTTACCGCGCCTACGCCGCCGTGGATAACGCGAACGCGAACTTCCTCGTTGGTGATCTTCTCGAGCGACTGCTTTACAGCCTCGACAGAGCCCTGAACGTCACCCTTGACGATAATGGGCAGCTCCTTGACCTCACCCTGCTCGATAGACGAGAACAGATTGTCGAGCGTTACCTTCTGATAGGACTTGAACTGCTCCTCCTTTGCCTCGTGCTTACGCTTCTCGACAAGCTCGCGGGCAAGTTTCTCATCTTCAACGGCAGCAAACGTGTCTCCCGCGGAAGGCACCTCGGACAGACCCATTATCTCAATCGGAACAGCCGGACCCGCCTCGGTGACGGTCTTGCCCCGGTCGTCGCGCATAACGCGCACTCTGCCGACGGACGTGCCCGCAATGAGGATATCGCCCGTGTGCAGCGTACCGTTCTGGACGAGCAGCGTTGCGATAGGACCTCTGTTCTTGTCCAGACGAGCCTCGATAACAGCGCCCTTTGCAAGGCGGTCGGGGTTGGCCTTGAGCTCCATAATGTCCGCTGTCAAACCAACCATTTCAAGCAGCGTATCCATGCCCATACCCGTCTTTGCCGAAACGGGAACGCAGATGATATTGCCGCCCCAGTCTTCGCAGACTAGGTCGTACTTGGTAAGCTCCTCCTTGACCTTTTCGGGGTTTGCGCCCTCTTTATCCATTTTATTCATAGCGACGATTATCTGAACTCCCGCCGCCTTTGCGTGGTTGATAGCCTCAACAGTCTGCGGCATGATGCCGTCGTCCGCCGCTACGACGAGTATCGCAATATCGGTTATCATAGCGCCGCGCGCTCTCATGGACGTGAAAGCCTCGTGTCCCGGAGTATCCAGGAACGTAATATCGCGGTCGCCCAGATTAACGCGGTACGCGCCTATATGCTGCGTGATACCGCCCGCCTCGGTGGTCTGTACGTTCGCTTTGCGGATATAGTCGAGTATGGAGGTCTTGCCGTGGTCGACGTGACCCATTACGACTACGACGGGCGAACGCGGCTTTAAGCTCTCGGGCGCGTCCTCCGCGTCCTCGAACAGGCGCTCCTCTATCGTGATGATGACTTCCTTTTCTACCTTAGCGCCCAATTCCTCCGCAACGATCGACGCGGTGTCGAAGTCAATGGTCTCATTGATATTCGCCATTATACCGAGGTTGAACAGCTTTTTAATGACCTCGGTCGCCGTTACCTTAAGGCGCGTAGCAAGCTCCCCGACAACTATCTCGTCGGGTATCTGAACTTTCAGCTGCTGCTTTCTCGCGCGCTCCAGCTCAAGACGCTTGAGCTTCTGGGCCTCGGTTTCGCGCTGCTTGCCGTAAGGCTTTCCCTTCTGTTGGGATTTCTGGTTGATCTTCTGCTTGGAGCGGAAGTTATCGTTGTTCATCTTGCCTGCGGGCGCAATGGTCTCATAGCGCTCGTTGTACTTATCGAGCTCGACATAGCTGCCGCGCGTGTCGACGGTCTTTCGTACCTGCTCGCCGCGCTGAACAGTCTCACCCTTCTGCTTTTGCATGGGCGGAGTATTCACCTTTATCTTGCTCGAATCTATGACAGCCTTAGCTGCCGCGGGCTTCTGCTGAGGATTGGGAGCGTTGGCGCTGTTATGGCGATTGTCACGATAATCGCGCTGACGGTCACCGCGATTGTCACGATTATTGTCACGGTTATCGCGCGGCTTGCTGTCGCGGTTGTTATGCGGTCTGTTATCCCTGTTATCGCGGTTGTCGCGGTTATTGTCACGATTGTCGCGGTTGGGACGGTTGTCCTTGTTATCCCGACTTTCGGGACGGTTATTCTGCTTGGGCTGATTGATCCGATCATTCTCCTGCGGTTTTTTCTGCCCGGGTTTTATCTCTTCCTTGACAGGCTCCGCCTTGACCTCTGCCTTAACAGGCTCGGGATTGACCTCGGCCTTGACCGCGGGCTTAGGTTCTTCCTTGATCTCGGGTGTCTTCTCGACCTTTGCGGGCTCGGGCTTGACTTCAGCCGCAGGCTCTGCCTTGACCGCAGACTTTACGGGTTTAATGGGCTTTTCAGCCTTTGCGGGCTGCTCCTCGGGAGTTTCCTCCGCTTTCTTAGCCGCGGGCTTTTTCTTCGCGGACTTCTTCTCGGGCTCGGCGGGCTTTTCCGTCTTGATGTCCTTGGTGGTGACGAACGCCTTCATAACGTCGTCGACCTCGTTTTTTCTTGTGTACTTCTCGAGAACATAGCCTACCTCGTCGGAGGTAAGGGAGCTCTGCCCCTTCCTCTGTGTATCGGTCGGGAACGCCTTATCAAGAAGCTCTATCAGCTCCGACTTATCGATACCCAGATCCTTGGCAACGTCCTGAAGTTTATATTTTATCTGTTTACTTGGCAATGTAAAATTCCTCCAAATCAAATCAATTGGGCAGCTCTAAAAAACGCTTTGAAAAGTGAATACGGGTGAAGTGCAGCAAACGGCGTGCTCCGCACGTTTTCGCTCAAACAAGTTTTTTAAAGATGCTTCTATGTCTTATCAATTTGCTTTTTAATAGAGCCGAACAGTCCCTCGTCGTTCACGAGCAGAACTCCCGCTCTTTTGCCTATCGCGTCACGAACGTCGTCCATGGCGAATTCGGCTTTTACGACCTCTTTGCCCTCCGCGTCGGCATGGAAACGTATTTCCTTTTCCGTTTTCGCGGAAACGTCGGCGGCTAAAATCACTCCGCCGAAGCTCTTGGCTTTCAGCTCGCCCGCGACCGCGTCAAACCCGATAACGAGCTTTCCCGCGCGTCTGCAAAGGCAGATCGTGGATAACGCATTATTTATCTGAGGTCAGCTCCTTTGCAATGATATCGTATATTTCAGCGGGAATTTGGCACTTGAACGAACGCTCCAGCTTTCTGCCTTTTCTTGCAGTCTCAAGACAGTTTACGTCGTTGCAGATATACGCGCCTCTTCCCGATTTTTTACCCGTCGGGTCAACGGAGATATTCCCGTTCTTGTCACGTACGACGCGGACAGCGCCCTTTTTTCCGATCATTTCACCGCACCCCACGCATTTTCGCAGCGGGATGCGTTTTTCCCGATTATTCTGCATGACCGCTCCTTACTCCGCGGTCTCGCTCACGGTCTCGGACGCAGTCTCTTCGGTCGCCTCGACAGGCTCTTCGGGCTGTACCTCGAGCGGGACTACGATAAAGTCCTCGGGAGTTACCGCGCTCTCCGCCTTGATGTCGATCTTGTAGCCCGTGAGCTTAGCCGCGAGCCACGCGTTCTGACCCTTGTTGCCGATAGCCAGCGAGAGCTGATTGTCGGGAACTACGACCTTGCAAGCGCGCTTGTCGGGATTAGGATTGGTAACGACTACCTTCACAGCGTCCGCGGGCTTCAGAGCCTGCTTGATGAACTCCTCGGGAGTGTCGCTGTACAGCACAACGTCCACCTTTTCACCCTTGATCTCCTTAGTGACCGCGTTGATGCGGCTCTTCTGCGGACCGATACACGCGCCGACAGCGTCGACGTTCGGGTCGTTGCTGATAACGGCAACCTTGCTGCGGCTTCCGGGCGCACGGCTCACCGCCTTTATCTCGACCGTGCCGTCGTATATCTCGGGGCACTCCAGCTCGAACAGGCGCTTGATAAGCCACTTATCGGTTCTGGAGACCTTGAGATACTGATTCTTGTCGCCCTCCTTGTATTCCTTGGAAACGCCCGAAATGTACACCTTGACGACCTGACCGACCTCGAGAATTTCTCCGGGTATCTGCTCGCTTCTCGGGAGCATTACCTCGTTGCGGTTGATCTCCACGGTAGCGTGACCCGTTTTCGGCTCTATCCTCGTGACCGTCGCGGAGACCGCCTCGTTCTCGTACTCGCCCCATATCTCACTGAGGTGCTGTCTCTCGGCGTTGGAAAAGCCCTGACGTATCAGGTCCTTGGCATTCTTCGCAGCAATGCGCTTAAACTCCTTGGTGTCAATCGGACAGCGAACTCTGTCTCCAATGTCGAGCCGCGGGTCAATCTTGCGCGCCTCCTCGAGCACAATCTCCTTCTCAGGTTCGTACAACGTATCAACGACCTCGATAACCTCTTTCATTATCGAAACGTCGAACTTCTTATTCACAATATCGATATCGACCTGCACAAAATCCTCTTCCTCGTCGTCGAAGCGAAGATTTGACTTCAGGCTCTTCTCGATCGCGTACTTTATCTTCTCCGCAAGAATTTCGCTGTCTATCCCCTTTTCCTCGGCGAGCGCGGCAAGGTTTTCGTAGAAATCGCCGTAATCTTCCCCTTTTACTGTCTTTCTTTTAGCCATTTTCCTATCCCTCCATCAGTTTATCAAAGTCGTCAAAATCGTCGTAATTTATTGCAGAGATATCAGGAACGGCGACCCTGACCGTACCGAAATCTCCTTTTATCGTTATCGTATCGCCGTCGAAGTCCTCCAGAACGCCTCTCACGTTTTTCGAGTCCAATCCCTCGGCGAGCTTGTAGGTTTTCAGCTTGATCCGCCTTCCTATCGACAACGGGAGCTGTTCGATACGCCTTACCGAGCGTTCCAGACCCGCCGAGCCGATCTCAAGGTAATCCACCTTGTCTATGAATTCCTGCTTATCGATCTCGGCGTTTATCAAGCCGTCGATAGAGGTGCAGTCGTCTATCGAAATGCCCTCCGGCTTGTCGATAAGTATTCGCAGATACCAGCAAGCGCCCTCCTTAATGAAAACCACATCCCACAGCGAGTAGCCGTGCTCCTCGACTATCGGGCGCACCGCCCTCTCGGCAGCCGCCTCAACCGCACCGAAGCCTTTAGCCAGCGCCATTCTTCCACCTCATTCCATATATTAAACCTAAAGACCGGAGAAATTATCTCCGGTCCTTGTCAACTATCATAGTATATTATACCACAACAGCCGACAAAAATCAAGAGGTTTTTGTAAATTTTCCGCATTTTTATGCTATACTTTATAACGAAAACCGCCCGAAAGAACTCGGGCGGTCAAAAATATTCGATAACTCGGGCTCTTACACACCGAATCTCAGCGTGTTTACCTTAACGCCGGGACCCATAGTGGAAGAAACAGTGCAACTCTTGATATACTGACCCTTTGCAGCCGCGGGCTTAGCCTTAGCTACCGCTTCCATAAGCGCGTTGAAGTTCTCCTCAAGCTTTCCGGAGCCGAACGAAGCCTTGCCGATAGGACAGTGAATGATATTCGACTTGTCCAGACGATACTCAATCTTACCTGCCTTAGCCTCCTGAACAGCCTTAGCTACGTCGGGGGTAACGGTACCCGCCTTAGGGTTAGGCATAAGACCTCTCGGACCGAGAACCTTACCGAGACGACCAACAACACCCATCATATCGGGAGTTGCAATAACAACCTCAAAGTCCATCCAGCCGCCCTGGATCTTAGCAACGGTATCGTTATCCGCAACATAATCGGCACCCGCAGCCTTAGCGTCAGCTTCCTTCTCTGGCTTGCAGAATACAAGCGTTCTTACGGTCTTACCCGTACCGTTAGGCAATACTACCGCGCCGCGAACCTGCTGATCCGCGTGACGGGAGTCAACGCCCAAGCGGATATGCAGCTCAACGGTCTCGTCAAACTTAGCCTTTGCGGTCTTGCAAACGAGATCCAGCGCTTCGCCGGACTCATAAACCTTAGCAGAATCAATGAGCTTTGCGCTCTCAACATACTTCTTTCCGTGTTTCATTAAATATCCTCCTTGTGGTCAAGCGGAAATATTCCTCCCACTGTATTATTAGTCAACAACTTCTACGCCCATGGAACGGCAGGTACCCGCGATCATAGAGATAGCGGCATCGATGTTAGCCGCGTTCAAATCGGGCATTTTGGTCTCGGCGATCTCCTTGAGCTGAGCCTTGGTGATCTTTGCGACCTTAGTCTTGTTGGGAACACCAGAACCGTGCTCGATCTTGCAAGCCTTCTTGATCAGTACGCTTGCGGGCGGAGTTTTGGTAATAAACGTAAAGCTTCTGTCAGCGTAAACCGTGATAACAACAGGGATAATAAGACCCGCCTTATCCTTGGTGCGCTCGTTGAACTCCTTAGTAAAGGACATAATATTAACGCCGTGCTGACCCAACGCGGGTCCTACGGGCGGTGCCGGCGTTGCTTTGCCGGCAGGAATTTGCAATTTAATAAATCCTGTAACCTTCTGTGCCATGACAAAAATCCTCCATAAAAAACATTTAAACGATCTGCGCCTTCACGCGCAATGTCAGATCTTCTTGATAGCGGCGATCTCAAGCGTTGTGGGAGTTACCTCGCCGAACATATTGTTCACGTTGACGACTGCCATCTTCTTATCATTGTCGATCTCCGCGATCTCTCCCTCGAAGCCCTCAAGCACGCCCTGACGGATCGTAACTCTGTCTCCGACCTCAAAGGATACCGCAGTCTCTTTTCTGCCCTGCTCAAGGGCTCTCACTTCGTTTTCGCTCAACGGCGTAGGCTTGCCCTCGGGACCCACAAATCCCGTAACGCCTCTGGTATTGCGGCAGATGTACCACGACTCGTTTGTCTCAACCATCTTCACGAACACATAGCCGGGGTAAATTTTCTCCTCGACCTCCTTAACGTCGCCGTTTTCCTTTTCAACGGTCTTCGTCACGGTCGGGATAGTAACGTCCTCAATCAGGTGCTGTAAGTTTCTGTTTTCAACGAGCTTGGTAATATCCGCAGCGACCTTATTCTCATATCCCGAATAGGTGTGAAGAATATACCATTTTGCTTCTGAGTCAGCCATATTTCCCTCCAAATCAATGGAACAGCAGTCCGTTAAGCAATCCGAAAAGCGAATCAATTCCGAATATGAGAACGGCCGCCAGCGCACACATTACCAGTACGACGATAGTGTTATGGGTAGTCTCCTTCGGAGTGGGCCATACGACCTTCTTGAACTCGGATCTTGCGTCCTTGAAATACTTCACAAAACCTTTTTTCTTCTTACCCTGCTTTTTCTTGTCCTTGGAGCTCTTGTCATCCTTGGACTTTTTAGCCTTATCGGAAGAATCATCGGGAGAGTTTTTTTCAAGCTCTAAATCTTTAGCCATCCTTGCTCCTCCCTGTTACTTGGTTTCCTTGTGAGTAGTGTGCTTTTTGCAGAATCTGCAGTACTTGTTCATTTCAAGTCTGTCGGGATCGTTCTTCTTGTTCTTCATGGTGTTGTAATTGCGCTGCTTGCACTCTGTACACGCCAATGTAATTTTTACTCTCACTTTCGGCACCTCCTATTTTCTCGCCCTTTGCGGGCATTATTGCCTCCCTCGACGCGGAATTGCGATTTAACGGGAACATTTGATATTCCGCGCGTTTAAAAAACGCACAAAAAAATAGACCCCATTCGAGGTAATATCATTATATCACACTATTTCCGGTTTGTCAAGTGCTTTTTTTAAAAAATGCATTTTTATATCAAAACTCTTTTTGAAATTCGCTGCACCTGTTTGCCGCCAAAGGTCTTTTTGCCCGCCGCCCGCTGTGTTGACCTAATTATATGCTACGCTAACAAGACGAGCCACCCGCGGCTTTTGGCGTATTTTGCGAAGCAAACTCAAAATGCCATTAGGGCATTTTTAGCCAAAAACGCAGAGTGCTTCGGCGAAACCGAAGCCTAGTCGTCCTCAAAAAGCACATCATACAGCCTTTCCGCACTCTCCACAAAGCAGCACCCGTCCTGCGCGTAGATCACGACCACCGCCGTGCCCTTGACCAGTCTCCGCCCGTTCGCCGAAACTGCCCGCATAAGATAGCTCTTCGAGCCGTGCCTTACCGTGATAACGCCGAAATTGTCCTTGTCGATATACTCGACGACCTTTCCGTCCAGTCCCTCAAGCTCCTCATCTTTAGGCTCACCGCTTTTGTGAACCTTATCGTACAGCGGTGCGAACACCATACTTATTATAAAGTTCACGGTAATGCCCGCCACAGCGCCGAGCGGCAGAGATATCCAGCCCTCCATACCCGCCGCGTCCATAAGCAGACCCGCTATCGACGCTGCAAATATCACGATTATCAGCCTGAGCATATTCTTCGGGAACACCGTCTGCCAAAGGTTTTTGTCATTCTTATCCGCAAACAGTTCCCCCGCGTCGGGAAAGAACACCTTCCCGTAAAACAGCCACGCGATAAGCTGCGCCGCAAGATACGCTCCCGACAGCACTATTATCAAAATATAAAAGCCCTGCATTTATCCGTCCTCGTCAAGCTTTTCCTTCAGCTCAAGCTTAACCTTGTTTACTCGCAGTTCCTCTGCCTCGAGCACCGTCACCGTGAGTTCCTCCGTCTCGGAAACGCCGCCGCTCTTCGGAATACTGCCGAACAGCTCGATCACCCACCCCGCGACGGTATGTGCCTCGCTGTCGATATCCACCTCGATATCGCGGCCCGAGAGATACCGCCGCAGGCTGTTCAGCGACACATCGCCGTATACCGAGAAAGCCCGATCGGAGAGCGCGGTTACGGGACTTTTCACCTCGTCGCTTTCGTCCCATATCTCGCCGACAAGCTCCTCGAGCAGATCCTCCATTGTGACTATGCCGAGCGTTCCGCCATGCTGATCGAGCACCACGCTCATATGGCACTTTTTCTTCTGCATAGTCCGCAGGACCTCGGAAATTTTGACCATGCTGGGCAGATACACCGTTTCCTGTATCAGCTCGCGGATCGTAAGCTCAGAGCCCTTTTCCTCGTAGCCCTTCATAAAGTCCTTTTCGTTGATGATGCCGATGATATTATCAAGGGTTTTATCGATTACGGGCATACGCGAATATTCCTCGCGGAAAAACTTCTCTCGCACCTTCTCGGCGCTGTCCGTCACGTCGACCGCGACAATGCGCACTCTCGGCGTGATTATCTCGTCGACCGTTATCTCGTCGAACATCAATGCGCTCCGCACGAGATTGCTCTCCTGCTGCTCAAGAACGCCCTCGTCCTCGATCTCGTCGATGATCGCCATAAGCTCCTCTTCGGTCACGCTCACCGACTGCTTAGTATTGAACAGCTTCGCTACGCCCTTTTTCAGCAGGATAAAGAACGCCGAAAACGGCGTGAAAATAAGCGTCAGGAACGATATCACCGCAGAAACGCCTATACAAACACCCTCCGCGTGATCCTTCGCGATAGCCTTCGGCATTACCTCGCCGAATACCAGCACCACGACCGTAGTCGCGATCGTCGATACAAGCGAGCCGTACTGCTCACCGACTATCGCTATCGCCATAATGGTCGCAATAGACGACATGGCGATATTCACGATATTGTTGCCGATAAGTATGGTTGTCAACGCCTTGTCGTACTTTTTCAGTATGCCGAGCGCCCTTGCCGCGCCCCGCGAGCCGTTCTCCGCCATACTCTTGAGGCGGATCCTGTTAACGCTCGATATCGCCGTTTCGGACGCTGAAAAGAACGCCGACATCGCGAGCAATATAACTATTAACGCGATATTCATTCCACTCATACACTATACTCTCCGATACCCTCACCCAACGCGAACCTTCTGATACACTGCGTAACGCCGCCGTGATTATTGTCGGGCGCTATATGGGCGCACATCTTCTTTACGTCCTCGTGACCGTTCTCCATGCAGAAGCTCTGTTCGGCAAGCCGCAGCATCTCCACGTCGTTAAAGTAGTCGCCGAAAACCATAGTCTCCGCTCTTGACGCCCCCAGCTTTTCCTGCAAAGCCTTCAGCGCGCTGCCCTTGCTCACTTCCGACGCCATTACGTCCATCCAGACCTCTCCCGAAACCTGAACGTTCAGCCGCGTACCGAATATTCTGTCAAGCGCGGGCTTTCCGTGGGTCATCGCACCCGTCTCGTCGCATACGGCGACCTTATATATCATCTCGTTGACGGCGAACAGGTCATCGACCGCGCTGTGCATCTTGTAGAACCGTCCGACCTCACTGTAAAACCTGTCGCCCGAATTGATATGATAAACACCGTTCTCAGCGCACACCACAACGCGCAGATCGCCGATATCCCTGCACGCCTCCAGCAGCTCGCGGTACGTCTCCCCGTCAAGAGGCGTGACGTTCACGGGCTTGCCGTTCAGCACCGTACACGCTCCGTTATCGCAGATATACGCCACCTTATCCCGATACGGCTCGGGAAACAGATGATCGAGAGCGCTGTATGTACGTCCGCTCGCAACGGTGAATATAATGTCCCGCCCGATAAGCTTATCGAGCACCTCAAAAAAATCCGGCGGCAGCCGTTTTTCATCGTCAAGTAAAGTGCCGTCCATGTCACTGACAATCAACTTTATCATACTAACTCCTTATCCAAAAAGCAAGTTGCGCACCATGCAGACACTTATGCGTCTGCACTAGCCCTGACGCCTTTTCCTAAACTCCGCTTCACTTTATTACGGCAAAGTCACTCGCTTGCGCAACTTACCCTGTGCCGCTTTTAATTCAACAGTCCTCTGCGCTTGCGATTAAACAGCTCCGAATTGTAAAAATCCGTATCATAATGCCGTATCGCGTTGTTAAGATCCTCAAAAACATCTCCCGGAATTTCCTCGTCGCGAGCCATTTTTTCAAGCGCTGTAACAAACGTCCTGTGAAGATACTCCGTATCCTTTAAGCTCATTCTCATGCGGACGCGCTCGCCCGTGTCGGCGTTTTGCAGAAAATGTATATCATGATCGAGAATATCCATATAATGCATTATCCCGTCTCCGTTCCTGTTGCGGAACAAATAGCGGTGATACACCGTCGCCGAGCACAACGGACTTATTTTCAGCTCCGATGGCAGCGTATCGTAGACCGACATCAGCGTAAAGAAATACTCCTCAAGCGAGCAATATCGCTCGGTCAAGCCCATTGTGAGCGTAACGCTGTCCGCGCCCGCCGCCGTGAACTTCATCGCGCTGTCGAGCGCCGTCCTGTTGTCGTTCATCGGGCAGAAATCAAGCGGCACGGGGAACTCGTTCTTGAGCCCGCTCACATACGCGCGGGCCTCCTCGTTGGTCATAAGCGGGTGACTTCCGCGTATCCGCACCGCCGTGACCTTCCCGTCCATCGCCTGCTCGGAGTATTGCAATACCCTCCGCGAATATCTGTCGATAACGGGAAGCTCCAGCATAATCGGCACCGATGTCTTTATCTTGCTTCGCACGTCCGCGAACGTCACAAGGATATAGTCAAAATCGAACAGCTCCGCCAACCTCAGAAACATAGGGTCAACGAGCCTGAAAATGTAGCCTATCCCTCTCGGCAGCTCGCGCAGCTTCATAAGCGTGCGGAAATCCAGCTCTACATACCTCACACCCGCGGCGGCAAGCGATTGGATATATTTGTAAATATACTCGGGCGACGCCTCATCTAACAGAGTATACGCGCACAAGCTGTTGTCTGTCAATACGGTTTTCATAAAATTCCTTTCGGCTTTATCACCTGTAATTGAATTTATACATAAAGTATTATATCATATTCTTTCGGATTTTTCAACTATCGGCGGAAGATTTTCTTTAATAAAATATTGCTGATTCCTCTTGTGTTTTTCAGTAATATTGTATAATTCAGCTTGACCGAATTTGTCAATTCAACCAAATTATTTGCATTTTGCGCAGGATATTTACCGGTTGCGCAAAGCGCATTGACATTTTTACGGCGTTTTGCTATAATATGGATTAGAGGAATAAAACTCAATACTGAAAATATTTTGAAAACGGAAGCTCATTATACGATTGGCAAGACGAACCGGAAATGACGCTGTCATTCAATATTTTCGTGCAAACACACAAGTTCTTTGTAGGTACATTAAGTCAAAAAGACTGTCTTTGTAAGATCGTCTTCCATAAAGAAGGCAGTAGCACAACGGAAACCAACTTCCGCTATTGGATTAAAAAAGCGACAATGTGATTGAGAGGTGCTATCATGTCAAAAACCAAAAAAATAATTCTCACGGTTCTCGCGGTCTTGTTCGGTCTGCTGGTGCTCGCGAATACGTTTATGATCTGGATACTTGCCGAAACGATCCGTGCGGAGCACAGCGTTATCAATCAGAGACCCTCGTTATATATGAATACTCTTCTGAATAACGATGAAGAAACGCTTGCTTCGGACAGCTACAAATCACTCGTTGCCGATATTCTGAAAGACGACCCCGGAATTATCGCCCGCGAGCCTGTTATCTTCCTGGCAAATCCCGGGCTTAAGCCGGTTGTCGCGGAAATACTTGCCGAGGATTCGTCCATTCGTGAAAACTGTCTGCTCACTATAAAACGTAATCCCGATCTGATCGAACTTGAGCCGAGTCTCGGGAACGCAGTCTAAAATACCGCCGTATAAACGTTTAACAAACCAAACGCCGCCCATAACAGGACGGCGTTATTTCATTATGTCAAGCTTACTCCACCAAAGAAATTAGTACGGTAATAATCGGTGGTGATGTCGACCTCACGAACCAGCGTTCCGGGCATAAGGCAGGCTATCATTTTACCGTCGCCGACGTAGATGCCGCCGAAGTTTGCCTCGTCGCTGTCCTCGTTGCTGAAGAACACCAGATCGCCCTCTTTAATGCTGTCGTAATCAAGACGCGAACCCATACGCGACTGCGCTTCGGTCTGTCTCGGACAGGTGATGTAACCGTTTTCACGAAGAACATAGTATATAAATCCCGAGTTGTCAAATCCGTCGGGATCGCTGCCGTTCTCGAGAAACGGCACCCCGATAAGCGAATTCGCCGTCGCGACTATCCCCTGCGCCTCGTTTCCGAAATTTGTATCAGAGCTGTTATCCGAAGTACTGTTGGACGGGTCGGAGATGACCGTGCTGTCGGTGGAATATGCGCTGTCCTCCGAGGTATCCGACGGCTCCGAGGTCTGCGGTATAATTATTGAGTGGCTGTAATCGTCCGAACTGATGTCGGACGACTCGTCACCGCTGTTAAGAACGCTTGCTAAGATCACTGCAACTATAACTCCGAGCGCGACGACCGTCACACCCGCGATTATCAAAATGTTATTCTTCATCAAATATTATCCTCCGGCGGTATTGAAAAACCTATATTTTAACAACTGCCAATACTATAATTATATATTATTTATGAAGAAAATGCAACGGCATATCAACTGCATAAAACGAACGTTTATGCGGTATTCCGCCTTTTTGCGCCGTTTATTCCGCCGCATTTTATCAATACTCCGCGAATTTTTCAGAATTGTGTACTATCTTATGAACTTGTTTTCATGGAACAAATGCTTGGTTTGCAGGGTAAATTTTTATGGAAAGAAGTTCCTACAACGGTACCGTCATAAGTTTGTCGTCAATTATCGTCACCTTTGACCTGGGCGTAGTTTCGATGATGTCCAACGTCAGAAAGTTAACGCAGAACTTCACCCCTGGGTAGATTATTCCCGTCACCTTGGCGCTCAGCGTATCCTTGTTCTTGATGTCCTCTTCAAGCTGATCTATAAGCGCCTGCAATTCATTCTTGCGCATAGCGTGGAACAGCTTGTTCTGCGTTTCCGTTCGGTACGCTCTCTGCTGAACCTCGGTCATCTCGCCGCCCTGCGCTATCTTCCGCTGTTTAAGGAACGTGAGATTTTTTATCGCAGCGTCAAATATACGTACAGACTCCTTGAGATCGGCCTCCGCCTCGCGCTTTCTTGTGTACAGCACCGAGCCGTCGCCGATATATACCTCGGTAGCGGTATACTTCTCAGAACCGATAATGCCCGCGTTCACGTCGTGCATAGACGTAACCCTGCCGCCCGAGATAACTCCGTGAGTACCCTTCGCGGTAAGTCCGCCGTAACAGAAAACGTTGCAAAACGCGAACTGCTTTGATACCACGTCGCCCTTGACGAATATCTCCGCGTTCTCGCAGAAGCCCACGTCGGCGTTTCCGTCACAGCTCAGCTTTGAATTGATACAGCCGCCTACGATAGTTACATTGCCTCCTGCGGTTATCTCGCCGCCGAACACCGAACCGTCGATCTTCACGTTCTTTCCCGCATTGACCGAGAAACCCTCCATGACGTTGCCCTTTATATGAACATCGCCGAAAAAGCTGATATTGCCGACCGAGATATCGAGATCGGTCTTTATCGTCACCGCGCTCTCGACCTGGAAACAGCCGTTGCCGAAAACGATATGACCGTCGCACGCCGCAACTACTTTAGACCCGTCCGTCGTGACGAGCGTATTCTTGCCGAGCGAGACCTTTGCTTGGTCTCCGGGCTCGGCGGGTATCTCCTTGCCGAATATATCCACTCCCGGCACACCCTCCTCGGGCTGCACGATATCGGCAATTATCTCATTCTTATGGATAGGCACGATAGCGTTCAGCTCGCGGTAATCGGCGATACCGAACTCGTTCTGACGCGGCTTGAGCTTATGATCCTTGTCAAATCTGAAGCTGATATACCCGTTCTTTCCCTTTTTCGGCGGTGTGGCAACGGCAACGCACACCTGCAGGTCATACAGGCGCTCCGCGATGACGCGCTTAATATTGCTCTCGTCGATATTCGTCGTTATGCCCAGACGCGCGATCTCTCCGCATACCTGATCGTAGTTTACCTCCGCTCCTCCGTTCTGTGGAGCATGGAGTATCATATTTGCGACCCTTCCGTCGCTTTCACAGCTTATCTCAACCCATCCGTCGATCCTCAATAACTGCTCTTTTTCAGCCATAGTTCCACCCCTTAATTTATAAAGAATTTCAAAATCTTGACTATCCTGCTCCGTTCCCTCGCAGTATAGTCAAGAACGGTCTCACTTCGCTACGCTGCGTTCGACACTTTCTGAAATTCACTGCGTGCGAATAATGCTGCAAATGGCTTAATACTGCCAACGCGAAGTCGGAAATTCCGCCCCGCACCTATAACCGCATTATCTCAATATATGTTGATATAATTATTTGCCTTGCTGTTGACCTGTTCAATCAGACCGATAACTTCCTCCAAAGAGTTTGCGCACGCGTAAGCGAGACTAGACAACTCCCCGTCGGGCGGCGTAAGATCCGGCACCATTACCGTAACGCACCCCGCCGACGCTGCGGAACGCACCCCGTTCGGCGAATCCTCGAGAGCCATACACTCACGTGTCTCAAGACCAAGCTCCCTCGCAGCATACATGTAGATATCGGGCTTTGGCTTGCCCTCCTCAACCATCGTCGCGCACACTATCTTGTCAAAGCATCCAAAAATTCCCATTTGTGTAAGATAATCCCGAGTGCGCTCAAGGTCTGTCGCCGTTGCGATCGCGGCGGGTATGCCGCTTCCGTTCAGAAACGTTAAAAGCTCCTTTGCTCCGCGTTTCAACTCCAAGGGATTTTCGGAAAGATATCCGTTCATAAGCTCCATTCTTCGCGAACGTATCTTCACGTAATCGAACTCCTCACCGAACAGCCCGCGCAAATACGGTATCGCGAACTTCCTGTGCAGCGACCGTATCGCGAGCGCGTGCTCCCTCTCCATCGGAAACCCCGCCTCATTCGCTGCCTGCACCCAGAAGCGCACCAACAGCTTTTCGGTATCGAGCAGAAGCCCGTCCATATCAAAAATAACAGCCTTAACCATACCACTGCCCTCAACCATAAAGACAAAACCACACAATTATTGTCATTCGCTTGAGCAGTCAGATTTTTCATCAGATTGTACAAATCGATTGCCGTAAGACTGTCGCAGCGTTTTGCCGCAAACATAATGCATTCAATCGAAATTTGTACAGGATGACGGAAAATATGAAAGCAAACGGACGGCAAAGGCGTTAGCCGCTAATTGCGCGGTATTGCCCAATTATTATTCTATTTTATTATATCACACTTGCATAAAAAAGTCAATGATTTTTGGCTATATTTTATACACAATTTCTCTTGCAAAAAAAATATATAAAAAAATTTGCAAAAATACTTGAAATTTCCGTATTATTGTGTTATAATTGTCAGGTATGGTATTGTAAACATTTATTATATATTTGGAGGAAGTTCTTAAAATGGGAATATTTGAAATTATCAGCGCGATCATTCTGATCATCGCATGTGTATTTATAGTTGTCGTCGTTCTTATGAAGGATACAAAGACCCAGATGTCACAGACGATCTCGGGCTCGACCTCGGACAGCTACTTCCAGAAGAACGCGGGGCGCACCAAGGAGGCTATGCTCAACAAAGCGACTATCGCGGCGGCAATCGTGTTCTTCGTGCTCGCTCTCGGCGTAAACGTCATCAACGTTTACTGGGGCGCGGGAAGTGACAACAACAGCTCGTCCGCGCCGACCAGCTCCGTTTCCACGGACAGCTCGACAGGCAGCGACAGCACGGACAGCTCCGACAGCGGTTCGGACAACAGCACAAGCTCGGACAACTCAACCGACAGCGAAAGCGGCTCGGATACAAGCTCCGACAGTTCAGCAGGCACATCGAGCACGACCGAATAAATCACGACGGGCAGTCCATAAGCGACTGCCCTTTTGAATAATTCGGATCAAAATACGAAACATATTATATAAAGAGAGGAATTGCTTATGAACAGGCTTAAAACCAACATTCTGACAGCCTTGTACAAGGCTGTGGACGGGCTGACCGAAAAAGAACTTATAAAGTTGCTTGATCTGCCGAAAAAAATGGCAAAAAAGCTTTCAAACGATCTGGCGGATATGAAGAAATTCGGCGATATCAGCAACAAAAAGGGCGTGTGGCGACTGAAAAACGCCGAGGACTATTTCACCGCCGTTATAACGCGCGTCACCCCCCGTTCGGGATTTATGACCGAGCAGGGTGAAATGCCCGTTGAGTATTTCGTGCGCGGGCGCGACATGTGCGGCGCTATCCCGGGAGACGTGGTATTGGCGAAGAGGATGCTCGCCGCTGTCGAGGACAGAGATCCCGAGGCTGTTGTGCTCGCGGTGCTCGAGGAGAGCGATATGCTGCTGACGGGCGTTATAGTCGCGGAGGGTAACCGCCTTATGGTACTCCCCGACAAGCTTTGCGACGAGCCGCTTTATATTGCGAAAGCGGGTGTCAATCCGCTGCACGTCGGCGATAAGGTCGCGTTCTCGATAAAAAAGCGCGGCGAACGTCACTTCGACCACACCGTCGCGATAGCCGACAGCTTTGGTTCGGCGGACAACGCGAAGGCAGGCGCGGAGGCGTATATGCTCGTTAATAATCTGCATATCGAGTTTCCCGACGAGGTGCTGCACGAGGCGGCAAAGCTTGATATCGACGAGCCCGACGCGGACGAGATCGCAAGGCGGCTCGATCTTCGCGGAGAGCCTATCTTCACAATAGACGGAGCGGATACCAAGGACATCGACGACGCGGTA
>ERZ777305.1200-NODE-1200-length-33284-cov-5.982636_pt1 | contig 33284 bp, 41 predicted proteins | sample MGYA00374965_ERZ777305 | MGnify/ENA primary metagenome ERZ777305 (study PRJEB29328, sample SAMD00013331) | mouse gut metagenome | study: EMG produced TPA metagenomics assembly of the Metagenome analysis of fecal microbiota from mouse which was promoted... | reverse complement strand
AGGCCCAGCGCGCAAGCCCGGCGATTCCTTCAGGAATCGCGCTATTCATTTTCTAAAGTACATTCGTAACGCCAGTAGTAGTTCGGTGCCAACAGAGGGCGCAACGAGCTCCGTCGAGTTGCAGCCCGCCGCCGGGGTGGCGTCGGACTGTGCGGCCTTACAAGCCGCAATTGCTAAGAACAAAGCATAGCCAATAGCTTCTCCCTATTCTTCGCCTATTCGTCCTCGGCGCCACTCCTCGTGCCGGTGCCTTCGGGCACTCCGAAATAACAGTCTCTACCCCCAAGACCGAGGCCGGCGGCCCTAAGGGCCGCAACAGTTCAGCCCAGTGCGGCGCGAAAACCGCTTGCGGTTTTCGCGCCCGAAGAACAGTCTCAGCCCCAAGCACCGCCCCGTGTCCGCCTCACTGCGGCTTCGCTATCGCTCCGCCGCGTCCGCGCGCCTGGGCGATCATTCTCTTTCGGCTTATCACCGAAAGAGTTGAATCGCCTCCTTAGGCGTGGCGCGCGGTTGGTTTGAGGGTACTGCCCTTACGCCGGGCGGGCGATGCGTGCCGCACTCCCAAGTGACCGTCTCTACTATTGCGTTTCACGGTAAATGAGAAAAGTAACAGGTAGAATGAGAAAAATTCGCTGAGAATTGTATCAATGAGAATGAGAAACGCACCTTGTCATGAGGTGCGTTTTAGGTTTTTAATGGACTTTGTCAGATATTTGTCGTAATATAGGGCTTATGTGAACAAAATTTTCACCTATCCAGATCATAGGCTATTATTTTACTCGCCATCAATCAGCACATCCCTCAGATGGACACTCACCGGTTCAAAGACTCGGAATAGACTGCGAAAAGTAGCCGTATAAGTTGGTAATTCGGTCTCGCTGACACCCTTTATTTTCACATCTACACAAAAAGAGCGATGCTGACGACCAGCGTCATATAAGTGCATGGAGTTATATAATGCCTGAACAGAATGATCTAACACAAATGTATTTCGTACAACTTTAGCTGACGTTGCCCCGACTGCTTCTGCCAGTAATTCAATGGAGCGAGGGGTACCGCTGAGGCGGTAAATCAGCAGTACACGCTGGAGCAGATCACGGAACTGGATTGTACCGAGATCCGGTAATAGTTCCACCGGAATGCCGAACTGCTGTAAATAGAGTGTCAGTTTCAGCATGTCGTTTTCATGTTCCATATCGATAGCCAATCGCTCTACCGCAATGGATGAGAGACGCATCAAAAAGGTTCGGTCGAGGCCCAGTGTATTAGTGCCCTGTATGCTTTCAGGTATAAGTTCCATAGTTAGTTACAAATAATCAACGGTTATTACGCCCTGTACATAAAAATCGGATGGGCGTTTGACCGGTATGTTCGGAAAATCCACAGATACCACGGACAATACACCATCGGCGGCCAGTACGGCCCGTTCCAGATCATAAGCTCCGAAGTCGCCGGCATAATGGAGCGAAAGAACACCGAAATACTCTGTTATTTTGCGGTTCACATTCTTCTCCAGCGTCTCCCGGTCGGCACCCAAGACGGCCCGTACAGATACGTGGCCGGAAATCGGTACCGGGTTCGCTTCTGAAAATATAAATACCGGGCCGACCACTCCGAAATTGTCCGCTTGAATGTCATTCAGTATTATCTGCTCCAACTCTGGACTATGAACAGAACCAAACGTAACACCATCCTGCGAAATCATCCGCCTCAGTGGTGTGAGACGAATAACGCCTGGTGGCAGGGTCGGTTCATCGCTCTTGCGGGTGATAATCAAATCCGATACTTCGGGCAAGGATAGGATGCGTTGCCGATAAGCCTCCTCCGTTCCGATAGCGTTATGTGTACTGTTCAGAATCCGGGCACGATATTCATCATCCGTTTCTCCTGCGTTTCGGCTGACGCCCAGCAGAACACCCCAGTTATCGAGAGCCGGAGCTGTGGCGTATTGCACAAAGTTCTGACGCATCAAAATCTCTATTCGCGCACGAAGTATACTTTCTCGGTAGGCCATCACATCAATCAGGATCCGCTCCGGATCAGCCGGGTGTAGCGTCTCTCCTGTCGCTTGCTGATAGGTGGCGATGGTTTCGGAAAGGATCGCCTCCGGGTCATTTGCAATAAACTGTATTTCACTCATAATCTTATTCGATGGTTGCGATAGCCGGGGCCGTCGTAGTTCCTGTTTGAGCCGCCGGGCCGCCGGTAGTGCTGACTGGTACACCAGCCGCTATAGTAATGGTGGCACTCTTTATATATGAATCGATGATGTCGGCCAGTGAAGCAGCAAAATCGGTATCACTGATTTCAGTGCGAGTACGCATATCGGTCAGCAATTCGAGTATCTGTGTTTGAAGGATCTGTTTATTCAGCATGGTGGCTATTTCAGTAGGTTATTGAGGTCTTGAACGGCTTTTTGTATGGCTTGTACAGTCGGAGGAAGCGGTGTTCCACTGGGCCCCATTGCGGTGGAGACTGTAAGGTTTTGAATAGCGGTTAAAATGTCATTCAAAAGGGTTTTCAGGTCGTTAGAGTCGTTTTTCAATGAGGCTTTATTATCGCTAATTTGGAAGATCATATTTCCGACTTGCTGATAATACCCCTCGGCGGTCGCTTCGGAAGGTACCGGTTCACTGTCAGAAAACAGAGCTCCTAAAGCGATGTTTTTACCGCTCTCTAACCAACACACGACCTGCGTCCCGACAGAGGGCAATACGAAACAGGTATGTTTGCCGGTAGTCGGCTGAAGTATGGCACACTCGGCCGAGGTACCGAGATGCTCAAAATCGACACTCACCGCTCCTCGGTCTGCATGGTGCCTGATTACGGTTCCTATCTCAATCATTTTTTTGCGGTTTTTGAAGAGTTACATTAGTGGTATATCCGGACGAGTTCACAATGTGCGTCGCTTCACTGATATAGTAAATCCCGTCAAAGCGGCCAAAGCCTACCATTCGGACACTCACTCCAGCCCGAAGCCGGACATCTCCGATCATGGAGATGCTGAACTCGATTCCTTTCTTATTCCGATCCGTAATAAAATCCTTGGCTTTTTTCTGTGCTTCGGCATTATCCTTGACTTCCTCCCAACGTACCACCTCACCTCCACCTTTGATTCCTGTATTATAGCTACCGGAAATATGCTTTTTCTTTTTCTGATCCCACCATTTGACCGTACATTTCGAGATACGTCCTGTCGCAACATCTTTCAAATCGTAATTAAAGACGTCTCCACGTTTTATTTCCAGCTGGCCGATCTGACCGAGTTGCTCGATCGGGTAGAAGATTAAATCTGTCCCCTCCACTTTACATATCCGTCCGAGTTCGCAGGCCAGCCGATTCAGGAACCGGAGACCGGTTTCATTCTGCATCCCCGACCAAGTCCCGGAAAGATCGCCCCGAGCACGGCATTTTAACGTTTCGGCCACTTCGTTCACGATGTCGGCTACAGGACGCCCGGCATGGTTCTTTTTCTGTATGGCTGAGTTCAGACCGGAGGATCGTAGCGAAAGAGCCCGAATATTACACGTATCTCCGGAGTTCCCACCGCTTAAACCTATCTCATCTACCCAAAAGATTCCGGTATCGAGCATATCACCACCTTCGTAGCCCATAAGGATGTGCATTTCATCATCGATGTCCGGATACCAGTCGGCCCCAAAAAAGCCTTCCCGATTAGAGAGGTTGATTTCGATCTCTCCGGCCCGACCGTCCAAAAAGTCTTTGAAGGTCACCCCGTGGAGGATCGGCGCGAAATCTCCGGATACGTCTTTGCCTTCGTAAGTGATGACGGTTTTGGGTTTCAATCCTTTTTCCACGGCGCTTTAATTTGTGTGATACGTTCTGCAGGGGCGACTATCTCGGGTATCACAATCTCCACCCCTTCGGGAATATGATTTTGGTATAACGTGACTAATTCCGGATTTACGGCCATCAACTCGGGAGCAAGAGCAGCATCGCCAAGCAGATCATAGGCCAGCAAGTCCCAGCGATCGCCGTATTTTGAAGTCGTAACAATCATTTGTTGGTCGTTTTGCGGTTGCTCTTTTCTGTGGCCGGTCTACTCTCTGCATTGCGGTTATTTATCACCACTCGGTCAGCATATTCTAATAAAGAGAGTGTGAAATCGACCTCCATAATCGTACCTTTGGCATCCGTGCGAGTGACGGTCACTCCCCGTTCGGTAATCACGTAGTCACCCTTGTAGACACCATCGGCAAAAACGAATTTTTGCGGAGTACCGTTACGGCGGATTTGATCGATTTGTCGTAACATTTCGGGGATGTCGTGGCCAAGTGCAGTACGCAAGCTGATACCCAAAGAGATTTCCGACAGGGTTTCCCCCATGGCCTGAAGTATCGGTTTACCGGTAGCAATGTCGTGCTGTGCGTAATTGTATCCGGACGTATCCTCAAAACCCGTTAAACTGTCTACCGAGGTCAGTTTAAGATCACCCAAGCGCAGGTATTCCATAATTGCCTCGATTTTGTTTACGGTTTTCTTCGTTAATCATTTTGGCCAGATCTGAGGCATATTGTTTGAATAATGCCAGAAGATCATCCTTGCTCTTTTTCGACATATCACCGGAGATATTGATAGTAGGTTTGAAATCGACCTGCACTTTTGTTTCTGGCGGAGCTAAAGGGCCTATGTTGGTCTCTCGGGAGTTCATTTTAGTCATCATTTCACTTAACGCATCTATCGAAATATCCGGCGTTTGCATTCCATTGATAGTTGCGGTTTGCGATTTTCCGGCCTGTTGTGTAGCGGAATAACCGGTTATTTCTAGAGTGATTCGGGGTGTTTCTATACCCTGTATCATATTCATGTCTAAACCAGCTAAATCCGGACTATCCAGATTCAAATCACCGAACTGTGTTGAAAACTTGGATATATCAATGTCGTTAGATGCCTTATTATCCAACTGTGAAGTCTTCTTTGTGACCTCTTTTTTAGACTGTGAAACAGTCCCTTTCGAGCGCTCCTTTTCGGCTTGTTTGGCTTGCTCTTCGGTTAGGTGCATCTGATAGTTTCCACCGATACCTTTGGCCGTATCGACAGCCTGCTTGATGGGTTTAACAAACGCGTCGGCCGCTCCGCCGAATCCCTCTTTGAGCGAATCCCATGCACCACCCCAATCTCCGCTGAACACTTTGCCGACCGCTCCAGCCAAACCGCCGATTAGCGCTCCGGCCGCCTTGAACGGTGCAATCATCCAGTTGATAATCGCTTGACCGAAACCTTTAATGGTGTCCCAAATGGTATAGATCACAGCACGGAAGCCGGCGAACTTATTCCAACAAATCGCAATAGCCGCAACCAGAGCGACAACAGCGAGAATGATCCAGGTGATCGGGTTAGCCAACAGAGCCGCCGTCCATGCCCATGTGGACGCGATTACACCGGTCAGGGCAGGAATCACACCGGTCATCATCGTTACTTTAGCCAGTCGCAGAGCTTTGGTCAGACCGCTCTGCATCAGCGTCGCCAAAGCTGTACGCTTACTCCAAAGAGAGGTGACAGCACTGGCCACGAGTTGCGTTTTGGAACAAATCGCAGTCCACAATGCAGAAGCCTTTGTCGCTACCGAATGGGCCATCGTCACCCACCAGGCACGAGAAGTCAGTGCATTATAAACCGCCAAAATGCCATTGCCGGTAGTGATAGCAACATTCTTTAGCCAAATCCCTGCGGCAGCTACTTTACCAGAGGTAGCCAATCGGTAGATACCTTTTACGGCATTTATCGAAAACTTACCTACAATGGCCAATGCTGAACCGGCTGCACTAAGCAAAGGGGCAAAAGACAAGAACATGCTACTGAACTGACTGCCTATCTGAATCACATTCAGTATGCCTTTCGAGTTTTCTGTGAGTTTCATACCCCACTCATTAAGCCGTGCCGCTTGTACCTCTAATCGATGGTTCCATGTGTCGGTGTTGATAGCCGCCTGTTCTGTAGCCGTCTCAGTAGCTGTCACCTTCTGTGTCATGGCATCGACCGCATCGGAATTTTTGATCAGGAACTGGGCTGCTGCAATATTCTCCATACCGAAAATCTTGGACATGTAAGTGGCATCCTTCATTTTCGGTTTGAGGGCGGCCAGAGCTTCGGATAGAGATGTCTTGTTGAAATCCACCCCCAGAGCCGTCTGCATTTTCAACATGATATTTCGCAGAGCGGTACCGGCTTCGGCTCCTTTGAGATTGTTTTTACTCAAAACTTCCAATGCTCCGGCGGTTTGCTCGACTGACAACCCTGCGGCAGAACATGCTGCTCCGGTTACTTTGAACGATTCGGAAAGCTCTACGATTTCGGCAGCTCCATATTTGGATCCGGCGGCCAGTACGTTGATCACCCGGTTGGCTTCTGTAGCCTGGAGGCCGAACTGATTGATGGTTCCGGCAAGTGCGTTAGCTGCATCGGTCATCGACATTCCGGCCGCTTGGGAGAGTGTAATAGTTTGCTTTTGCAACTCGATCAGACCATCCATTCCGATGTCGTCCACCTGAATCTGCGATGCCAATAGCTTGAACGCATCGACGGCCCCCACTGCACCAAGCCCGCTTTCAACGCCGGACTGTCTGGCAACCTTGCCCAAACGTTCAAGATCATCTCCCATAATCCCCGTAATACTGGATAGTTCGGCCATAGATTGCTCGAACTCTCGATAAGGTTGGGTGATACGTTGGGCGGCAGCTCCCATTTTATCGATCATCTCGACCGTCTGATTCATTTTCATCATACGATCGGTAACACGATCTACAGTACCACCAATGTCAGAGAACATCTTTTTGATGTTCCCCATCGGAGCGGTGGCACGGTTCAATACCTCGAATATTACGGAGATAGTCATCGGTTACGATTTTTGTTCAGATCTTCAAAATAGGCCTCCAATTCATGAATCCAGTAGTTCAATTCCGGTACAGTCATACGTTTTACTTCTCCGTACCCGAAACGACCGTTCCGGACAAGGAGGATAACTGCTCGGCCGAGCCCATTAATCCGGTGGTAGCCAACTCGGCCGACAATTCCAAAAAATCCGAAAGCGGTAACTGTGCGAGTTCTTCAATGGTAAACCGCTTGCCGTCGAAGGTGCAGATTTGACTAATGAGCGCCATAGACATTTTGGTATTCTCCTCGTATTTCTGAGCTTCGAGGAAGTCTTCCACCAGTGGTTCCCGGACAGTCACATTTTTGATAGAAAGTTTGTCCGGGTTCTTTTCGACTGTGATTTTGATTTTTGCCATGATTTAAAAAGTTTACAAATCACCCTCTACATCGATAGTGAGGTATATTGTATTCCCATAAGGGACACTAAACACTAACGTAATAGAACCGGTCTCTGCAACGACACCTCTTTGAATGAGTAGCGATTGGTTTCCTGTAAATGAAAACGATCCTCCTTGTAACAGCGTGGTCCCTCCACAGTTTAGCGACATTAGGATTCCGTTTGTCTGCGGAACATTGACGTTCCAACTACTGGTATTATCGCTAATAACAATGTTTAGTTCTTTCATATACAATCGCCGTGTGAGAGTAATGGATGAAACATTGTTACCGGAAGCATCTTGAATTGATAGTTTCGGAGCTGGTTTCCCAGATTGGCTGAACATCAGTGTCTTTGTCGGATTGTCGGCCAAAGTAATCGTTACCGTTGCGGACCTGCTGCTATAGCTGGAGTTGGCCGAAGCAGTGACACTATATTCATACACCTGGTATATACCAGCTGCTGTAGTTTTACGGACACTGAACCCATTGCCTGAAATCTTGACAGTCGGTTCTTGAGAGGTGGTTTGTCGCCCAGTCGCTCCAGATGTCATTACGTAATTGACATAGGGTTCTACGCTGAATATACTATTACCGCCGGTGTATCCGATCGACGACCCGCCTTGAGAAACCTCCATGTATCTGTCGAGGTACCGCTCGATTTTGTTTTCCTGTTGAAAAACACTGCAACTTGCGTTCTTGCCGATCATTCCGTTCATATCGACACGAGTGGTAATTGTCGCGATCGCCGTCCGGCCTCGGTGTATGGTACCCAGACTCTCGGCACTCACTATACCGTTGGTATTGCTGTAATAAATCGTACCTCCGGTGGTCAGTACACCTCCGCTACCCGGCACACCGTTCCAGGTATAAACCTGCTCGTAAGCGTACACGTTCGGTGACACCGCCCCACCGCTGGCAGGAATGTCGGGATACCCGAAAGCCGTCACAATCGGTGTTTCATAGATAATGGCACCGGCGGCTTGAGATACGGAACAATCGGCAGACAAATCCTCGGAAATAACTGTGAGTGTACCGTTCTTAGCCTCTGTAGTAGTATTGTTCGACGCTGTAATCGTTATCGTGGCAGAGCTGGTTCCGTTAGTGATCGATGCGTTCCATCCGGCAGGTAATCCGGTTATATGCCATTCTTGCCCATCCTCTACCTGAATCGACAAATCAGCCGATCCGCCGGCGGCGGCAAAATTCAGTGAGGCAGTAATGGCTAACGACGAATTGGGATACACCTTTATGGAACCCATATAGGCGATCTTTATCTTTGCGGTACCCGCAAACAGTTTGATTTTCTTATTACCTGTTAAAATCATTACTGTACGATATAGAGTGTATAGGCGTCTTTCCTCTCGATAGCGTTATATTCCGCCTCAGTGCCTTGCCAGAACTTCAATGACTGTCCGTTCTTTTGGTTTGCGGTCATATCCGCTACCAACCCGGAACCACGTCCGGCAACAGTCAGCAGTTTGTTCAGTACATCGGTAGCAGTGTAGTTTGCAGCGTCGAGCTTTTGAGCGATCAGATTGGTTACTGTTGTAGCAAAATTCGGATCGTTACCTAATGCAATGGCTAACTCATTCAGCGTGTTCATCAGTTCCGGACTACCATCGATAAGCGCTGCTACGATGGTATCGGCGTAGTCTTTCGCCGTACGTAACATGGTGGCGTCTTTATCATCCACCGCTGTTTGTATCGCTACCTCGCGTGCGTCGGTATACTCCTTGGCATTACGTAGTGTAGCTTCGGTTTTGGTGTCGATCGCATCGCCCAGTCTTTCGATCCGTCCATGTAAGTTACGTGTACGGAGAGTAAGCTCACGTCCCTGTCGGTTACTAATCCCTTCAGCTCCACCCTCCACAGGGTCGCTCTTCTCGATTACATAGATGCCGTTATTATCCCAATCGTAGGTGCCCGCGGCCTCTTCGTTGAAATTTGCCATATCATTGTTTATTTCTGGTTGGTGTTGAAATCAGAAAGCAAATCTTCGCCACAATGTTTAAAGATGTTGTTAAAAACATCGATCTCCCAGATTACCTCTTTGTTCACCTCCAGTTTATAATAATTGACCGTCATAAGGTGTTCGGCTTCGAGCCGTTCCTGAGGTTTGATAGATCCGGTTGGCAACTCTTTGAAAAGGCCGGAGATTGTGGCTACCACCGGCACGTTTTCAGATACCCCGGCCGCCGAAACGACCTGCATGTTGCTCTTGATGATCAGATTGCACGACTTATGGGGATTCTCGTATTTCCATGCGTCCGTATAGATGGCGTTGAACTTGAATTTAGCCTCCATCTTTTCTATTCCGGCCGGTACTTCGGTAGAACCGTATAATCCCAGTGCCGTCACCTCCTGTGTTTTGATCTTCACTGCCGGTAGCTCCAGTTCGGAGAGTTTACCGGCGAGTTTAACGCCCTGGATATAAGCGTTGGCATTTATAATGCTGTTAATCATGATTGTTGTGCGTTAGATTAAAGTTCTACGACCTCCTCGAAAGTGAGACATTCCAAACTTGGCGAATACTGAACAGAGAGGGTGAAAGTCAGCTTGCCCTGGGCGATCTCGATTGCCGGGTTTTTAGCTTCATCCCATGTACACTCTCCCTCGACGATAGCTCCTTGGCCGATCAGGTTACGAAGAAAAGCATTCACATCGCTGGTGATCATATCTACGGTGATTCCGGTTGCCGCCTTGTCCATATAATTCAGTGAAGCATCCACCAACGCCTCACGGATGGCCATGCGCACGGCACGCGGCGCGATCATACAGTCCGAAGTCTTCTGAGACGGATAGGCCGCCGTCCAGTTACCCCAGAGGCGTGTGCCCATGCCGCTTTTGCGGAATACCGTTGTAATACCTTGTGCATTCAGCAGGTTGGTGTCAGCCGTCTCATCGGTAAGCGAACTGGTGATCGATGTAGTAAGTCCGACAATCCCAGTAAGATCTGAATTAGACGGTGAAAGCCAATACCCCTCTGCCCCGTCACGTGTCGCTTTGGCTGCCGCCCAATGTACAGACAGACCGAGCTTGTCGATGGTTGCTTCATGTGTATTGTGGCGTAACACTTGCGGATAGCAGAGTACTGCCGCCTGCGATGTAATGTTGTAGATTCCGGAAGCACGGGCGGTCAGTGCATCCTGCACATCTTCGGCGACCATATCGATTATGGCAAAGCCGTCCAGTTTATCGGCTACGGTCAACATGCGGGTCATCACGGTCTCGATCTGAGAATACCCCGGCGTAATGATGATGTTCGGTTTCACTCCCAGCGTGTCATCCGCTGTCAGCAAGAGATCGAGTCCGGCGAGAAGTTCGGTTGTATAGTCTACAGCCTCGGGAAGCGTTGATTTATAGATATTCGTGGCCACCGTATTCGTTTCGTCACGCGTCATTTTGCCGTCCGATTCGAGTAGTGCCGTGGCCTTTTCGGCGGAAAGCACGTTTACGACCAACACTTTGGCCGCTACGGTAGTGAAAATCGTCTCCAATGCTGCCGGAATCGTAAACCCGGATATATCGGTTCCGTACTCGGCCACGGCGGCTTCAGCCGAAGTGATCAATTTTAAGGTTCCCACCGCACCCAGAGGAGCGGTGCCGACCAATGCGATGACGGAGGTATCACCGGCGGCCAAAAGAGCGTTCTTTGCGCCCTCCTTGATTTTTATACCATGTAAGTAGGTCATTGGTTACTTATTGTTAAAGTTTGTAATTCGGTTGTGCTTAATATCTCGTAATGGATAGCCACTTCCCGCCGACCGGGTTCCGGTTCGGTGGTGACGACCTGACGCACTTTGATTCGCTTTTCGTATCGCGAAAGCTGATCCGCCACCTCATAAGCTATATCTAAGCTTTGCATTCCTCCGCCAAGGAGCCTTTCGGCTCCAAGACCGAAACGAGGCCGGAACGGTACCTCGCCGCGGGAAGTCAGTAGTATGGTTCGGATGTTGTCGCGGATGCTCTCTTCGAGCGTCTTACGTCCCAAGCGGACAATCTGCGTAATTGTCTTGCTGCTCATTGGTCACGATGCTTTTTAACCGCCAACTTTGGCCGAATTGCCAGGTGCCGTTATACTCATCCAAGAACTCTTCTTTTATCAACTCCAGATGGCCGCCTGCTCCCGGCAGAGTTAAACCGTCCAAACGTTTACGTATTCGTTCCAGCCGGTTGTAGATGCCATCCTCGCCCCGGAGCACTTGGCCCACCGCCACGATCTCCACTCGTTGCACCCGCTCGGCCTGAACGCCGCTTACATCTCGATCCGTGATTTCGGCTCCTTGGTAACGTACCAAGATTTCACCAGGATACGCGTTAGGCACGTAATTGTCTGGATTCTCAGGAAAAGGATTGACAACCATACCCAACGCATAGATCTCATTGACAAGCGCACTTTCGAGTTCCTCTGCCGTCATCGCCTTATCTTTCTTATTAATAATCCTATTCCGGTTGTTACGATGCCGATAACTGTTATAAACAATCCCCACGGGGGCCGTTTCTTTTCGATAACCCGGGATTTCGATTCTCTTTCCGTCCGAATATCATTGTGGGTGTTATCCCGCGCCGAGGTGGCCACGATGTCGGTCTTTTTAGTCTCGCTTCCGGCAGTAGTCTGCGTATCTTTTTTAGCCTTATATGTTATCAACTCCTCGGTTTTAATTGGCGGTCGTCCGGTGCTGTCCGGAGGCTTGGTGGTATCGTATTCCACACGCCTGATCTCCACATCGCAATTTTCGGCTATCTGTTGTCGGACACTGTCTTTGCGATGCTCCACAGCCGTGGCCGTAGAATCATGCCGGGTGTCTATATGTGTTCGATCTTCGATCTTTACCGATTCGCTGACAATCGCTTTGCGTGTGGTATTGCATGACCAGAAAAGCGACCCGAATAAACCCGCCAATGCGATGGCGATAATCAGCCAGAAGAGCACATCGAAGAGTGTATCGACATTCGATTTTATGCGTATTTTCATATCGGTTATTCGATTGTGATGGTTACTGTTTCGCCCCTCTTGATGGCACTCTGAATGGTAGTTGTTAGTGAAAGCTCATAGCCGGTCGAATTAATGACCTTTCCTTTGACCTTGTTTTCTCCGACCAGGATACAACCGGCCGTATCAGCTGCCGTGTTGCCCCGATGAATCAATACACCATCGAAGCCTGGTACGTTCTGGAGCCTGGGGAGATCTCGTCCGAACCTCGGCGAACGGTTCACGATTACCGGATATGTCCCGGAAGGAATAGCCGTTTGCCCCGGCACCTTGGCCTCGCGCGGCATGTCCCGAACGCAGTCTTCGAGTGTGTCACAGAAATAGACACCGTCGATGTAGAGTGCTCCGATGGTGTATGCTTCACCCTTATAGCTTCTTTGAACTGTCAGTTTCATGATATGATGAAGGTGTAAATTCATCCCCCAAAAGCCGTGTGAAATGAGGCCGGAACAGCGGAGCTGGTGCCCACTGTTTGATCACCTTGCCACTACCGCCATCACCGGATCCGGAATCGGCCAGTCCTGGAGCATCCAGAGTCAGCCGTCTGGCCTGAATATCTTTTAGCTTGCCAATGGCCAGCTGGTAGAGTTTCAAAATCGTGTCCGGCAGATTCTTCGCATCCCGGCGCTCATGAAGCCGGAACTTCATGATATCGGCCGTGATGGTCTTAATCGTACGTGGTGCAGGTTCCGGTAACGGTAGAGCATATATCCCGCGCAGGTAGTCGTCCACTTCACTGGCTGCGTCATCATTTACGTGCTCCAACAGCTCCATGTCCGGCTCGCCCGTCTTACTGTCTGTAAGTTGGACAAGCACCTGTTTATTGATATGTCCTGTAAACTCTTCCGCTGTTACGTACCTCATGCCTTTCAAATGCTTTCAAAAGGGTTTAAAATTCGATTATTCCGTTTCGTCCGAGGCTTTGGCCGTTCCCGATGTTTTCAAGCCTTTCTCGGGCTTTTTTACTTCTTTCTCGGCAAATTCTTCCGCAAGCGTTTGGAACTCTTTGCCTGTAAGGCTGAAATTCATATCCCGAGCAATCTTTTCAATGTGCTTATGCAACTCATCCCGGCCGACAGGTAGTTCCTGACGTTTCGACGCCAGGAAGCTACGTATGATCTCTACTTTTGCCATTACAGTCGGATTCCTTCGAGTTTAGACAAAGCAGAGGCGCGCACCAGGGCACTGTCTGCGATCAGCTCGTACATGCACTCGTAAAAGTTGTCCACCTTCTGCATGTCATAAACCGTAAAGCCGCCGTCGCAAGTGGCGAAACTCAGGCCGTCCTCTTCCTCGAATGAAACCACATACAACGAGGTGCAATCCGATGAAGTCCCGACTGTTTCGTCCATGCCGAGGATCGGCGTATAGGTCGGTTTATTATCATCGTCCAACTCGACATAATCGCCGATATTGATGATAGGCACCAGATTGAACATCGTGATCGGTACCCCGAACTCATTTCGGGTAAATGTGACACACTTGTCCGCGATGGATGTCAGTCGTGCTTGGGTAGCGGCATTGGCAATGATCACCTTGTTTGTACCTTCGCACAAAGAGATTGCCTCATTCACTTTTTCCAGAAATGCCTGTTGGGATTTTACTGCTGTATCGCTGTTTCCCAACGTCACCGGGGCCCCATTCGTGCCCATTGACACGATACGATCATCTTCAACGAGTTTTTCCAGCCCTGCGAACTCGGTAGCGGTAGTGTCGGGGTCTCCTTTGACTAAAGCGTAATTGAAGCGGCGGCCGAAGTACCCCATGTGCCGGATCAACTGTGAGCGCATTTCGCTGGGAATGTCGTACCCCATTCTTTCGTAAGCCACGTCCAAACGTGCAGTGTCGCCCAGCATTTTACGCATGGCTGTGCCGTAGCTGGGTTTCATTTCTTTGGGTGTGTACTTGCTACCCAGAGCACGAGTAGCTCCGACAAGGCTCGCCCCGCCGTCCGTACGATAGGTTACTGATGAACCCGGTTTTTTGAAAAATTCGACATACCCGGCCAGAAGCGGGCTTTTCTTGACCACCTCGGCGGCCATCGCACCGGTCAAGTCGTTTCCGGCGCAAATCTCTTGAAACTTCATAGTGTATCGCTGTTTTGTTGTGACTACTTGCCGAAAGAGGCGTACTGCTGACGCAGGATTTCATCCGCCGATTTCTCTTGACTTTTAGATCCGAACTCGGCCGTTACCGAGCCATTGCCCGGAACTTGCGGACGTTTGGCCATCGCCTTGATGCTTTCTTTGAATTTGGTTTGCTGGTCGGCCGGAAGCTGAACGCACATCGCCACAAAATCTTGTCGTTGAATGTCGGTCAGGTGCGAGTATTCGGCCGATGCGAAATCCGCTTTAATGGCCTCTTCCGCCGCTTTGGCCGCCGCATCGCTCTCTTTTTTCGCATTAGCTTCGGCCAACTCGGTCAGTTTGGTTACCGATTCGGTCAGTTTGTCCACTTTGTTTTGCATTTGCTCCAGCATGTCGGGCTGGACTGTGGCTTTTGATTCTTCTGCCATGTCGTTTTTATTTTTTTTGAAAGGGTTTTTAAAAAGGGTTGAAAATCCTTTAGAGGTTGTTTCAAACAGGTTGTCACGTGCAGCGAAGGTGCCGGTGAGGTCGGCGAAATCTTGGGCGTTATTCTCGGCAACAGCCGCCTTTTCCACTAAACCGATGTGTTTGATCACACCCTCGACCAGGCGCGGAGATAGTTTATTATGTCCCATTCCGCGCAGTATCTCCATGCTCTGCTCACTCATGTCGGCCGTATCCTTGTCGAAGCCGATAGAGGTTTTATCGCCCTCTTGATAAATTTTTATCGCCGCCTTGGGCAAGAAGCCCATGATCGGCAGGTTCTTGTCGGGATGACCGAGTACGAAAGGGATCATTTCTTCGCCGAAATCGGCTGTTTTCTGGGCGATAGTTTGAATGTCCTCATTTGAAAACTGAATTCCGTTATGTGTTCCGGCTGTAAAAATTCTAATGGTGTTCATTGTCATTTGTCGTTCAATCACAGTGCAAAGTTCGACAATGGCAACTCTCTGATTTATTGTCATTGACAATAAAATAATTAAAGGAATGTACGCGACTTTTGCAGTACAAATTCAGACCAATGGAAGAGATCATTTTAAACACCCTCAGCGGACTGCCCGCCGCCCTGGTTCTGTTCTACGTATGGTTCACATCGGACAAGAATCACGCTAAAGAACGGGAAGAGTGGCGATCCGAGCTTCGGGCCTCGAACGAGATCCTGAACAAAGTGACGGAACAAGTCAATCAACTAACTTTCATCATTCAGAACTATGTCATTAACAATCGAAAAGATTCAAATCGAGGCTAAGATTGCTGCACTCGAAAAAGAGAACAACATGGCGATAATCACCGCAGACATGGCTATTACAAATCTGCGACAAGAAGCCTCCCCTTTACTGGAGCTGGAGCAGATCGATCTGGAAAAGATTGATGCGGCCGTAGCGGCCCTTCATGCGACGGTCAATCGCAAGAAAGATAACGACAAGGAGATCGAACGCCTCAAGAAAATGCTCTGATGAAAAAGTCCCAGCTATACGACCGTGCCGAACAGCTATACGTGGAAGAGCTTTGGACGTATGACCGGATTGCCGCAGAGCTCGGTTGCTCGGATCGCACGTTGCGGAATTGGAGCAAGGAAGGCCGTTGGGATACCAAACGCGTAAAGTTGAAAGCCCAGCAGGACAGTCTATCAGATGATGTGCGTGATATTGCTTTGATGTTGGCCCAAAAGATAAAAACCCAACTCGGGAATGGCGAAGAACCGGCGCAACATATCATCAATGCGTTTACTCGTATGGCTTCCGCTTTGATTCGTGTACAGAGCTATGAGCGAACGGCCGAACAAGATGCTGCCCTGACCCTTGATAATCCTACTGATAACAAGACGAAAGAGGCCGCCGAAACATTCAAGCGCCTCTTCGGTACCGACTTACCCTTGTAATAGATGATAGATTACAGTAAATTCGGATTCATGCCATACCAGATTGCTTGGTTGGAAGATACGGCACAGATCAAACTGTACGAGAAATCTCGCCGTGTCGGTCTTACCTATGTTCAGGCGTTCGAGGATGTGGTAGATGCGAGTGTGTACGGTAAATACGATGTCTGGTTCAGTTCCAACAATGAAACCAATGCCCGAGAATACATCGACTACTGTAAGAAGTTCGCCAAGGCCCTGAGTGACGCACTGGAAGTAGCCGGAAGCGAGACGCTGATCGATGACGAAGGAGCCAATACCTTCGTGTTGAAATTCAAAAACGGCAAGCGGATCACCGGGCTCTCCAGTTCCCCGAACCAGCTGCATGGTAAAGGTGGCAAGATCGTACTCGATGAGTTCGCTCGGCGCGACAACGAATTAGAGGTATGGGAGGCGGCCAGTCCGGCCGCACTGGTATGGGGCTATCCTATTCGTATCATATCCACCCATCGTGGCAAACAATCTGTTTTTTACAACTTCATTAAACGGTTGGAACGCGGAGAGCTTCCTTGGTCGCATCACCGTACTACTTTCGTAGAAGCCGTGCGGCAAGGATTAGCGGCTAAGTCATTACATAAAGAACAATGTACGGAGGAGGAACAAAACGCTTACATCGCTAAGATCCGCGATAGTGTCGGAGATGCGTCGATTTGGGCTCAACAATTCATGTGCGAACCGTGCGATGAAAACGAAACCTTTATCCCCTGGCCGTTGATGGAGGCGGCAGGACGGGCTGAATTGCTACCGTTCGAGGATTTGAAGTCTTGTCGGGAACTTTACGCCGGGCTCGATGTCGGCCGCACCACGAACTTCTCGCTACTTTGGATATTGGAAAAGGTCTCAGCATCCTTAATGATGACCCGGTATATATACGCCATTCAGGGTGATGATTTCCCTACACAGGATCGCAAGTTATCCGAAGTACTCCAGGAACTGCCAAACCTGCGTCGCCTCTGTATTGATGCCACCGGGATGGGGATCGGCCTGACCGATTATCTCCAGGAGCAATGGGGAAAAGCGCGTGTCGAAGGGGTTACGTTCTCGGCCAGTACAAAGGAAGTGATGGCATTTCGCCTGAAAAAACAGTTGGAGGATCAGAGTTTCCTTATCCCGGAAGATCGTATGATCTTCGAGGACTTTCAGCTGATCAAGCAGACCATCACCGCAAGCGGCAATATTCGCCTCTCGGCAGGAACCAAGAATGACAGCCATGCCGACCGCTTTTGGGGTGCCGCTTTAGCGTTGGAAGCGGCCAGTACGGAAATATATGTTCCCCCGGCGGTTCACGTAGCGACGATTACAAATCAACGGAGCGAACGACTGGATCGAATGCTTCATGGTTTTACCCGAGAATGATGATATGGAAGTAAAAATTGACGATTCGGAACTAAGGAAAATCAAGTCGAAACTTAATCGAATCACCAAGGCATTCGATATGGTTACGACAGACAAACGATTTTTGAACTCGGTAGGCCAACTACTTGTTTCACGAGGGAAACAGAACCTCGAAGACGGCGGCGCTGGCGGCAAGTCATATCAACTTCTAAAGCCTGCTACCCGTCACGAAAAAAGCCGTAAAGGATTTTCTTCAAAACCGCTTCAACGTACCGGTCAAATGAAACGCAGTTTGTCCCATGAGCTCGGAGGATCGGGGCTTCTACTGACCGGGCGCGATATAATCAAACACCACCAGTGGGGAGCACCGAAAATCAATCTCCCAAAGCGAGAAGTCTACACCTTGGAGAAAGATGACGAAGAGGAGATTAAAGATTTCCTAACCCGTCGTTTCAAAGAACTTATCAAAGACAAATAGCCATGCCTAAAATCATAAATCAATCCGTTACACTGGAGCAGAAGCTAAACGCCGCTCTTGCTGTATTGCCGAACCCGTCTCAGGTATTGAAGTCGAAATCAGCCACGATGGAGATCTTCCACAAAGTCGCCCGACAGGCCGATGTCTATCCCCAGATTGCCAGTTACAGATCATCGCTCTACGGTTTGAAACCGATAGTCCAGGCTGACAATCAATCGGTGGCGGACTTCTTTACAGAATATTTGAAAAAATTCGATCTTCGAGGATTGATACGTAACGCTGTTTCTGCTCGGGATTATGGGTTCGCCGTACTGGAGATCACCGAATACACCTCCTTAAACGGGCGAACGGTGCCCGCTCGAGTGGAGATGTGCCCGCCAGAGTTTTACCAGTTCGATCGAGAACGTCGCTTGCGCATAAAAACGAATACTTCCCGCGACGGTATCGACGTATTCCAACAATGGCCCGGAAAATTCATGCTCATACAGAATAACGACACACTGACGAACCCCTACGGGATCGGATTGTTGGACGTCGCTTTTTGGGTAGCGGTAGGCTTAAACGGCAACTTTGAATTTTTAATGCAATTCGCCGAGGAAGATGGCCGAGATCGCTGGATAGGTTATTATCCGCAAGGTAGTACCGACGGACAAATAGCCGAATTGCTGGAAATGTTGGTGCGTGGTAGAAATAACAGTGTTGCGGCCCTTCCAGACGGTATGCGTGTCGAACTCAAAGAAGCGGCCGGACGTTCGAGTTCCACTGAACTTTATACTGGAGCCGATGAAATGCTACGACGCAAAATAGAAAAACTGTGGACGGGTACCGACCTGACGATGCAGGTAGACGGCAAGGGTGGTTACAGTTCATCGGCCAACGGTCTGACAATTCGTGAAGAGGCGCTTGAAGAAGGTATTACGTTGGCCACCTCGGCCGTAAATCAGTTATGTCAAATCGTTACATATTTAAATAGCTTGCCGGAAGTTCCGATTGTTACGCTTCAGATGCCCAAAGGTATTTCCAAAACTATGGCAGAAACTGACCAGCTGTATTATCAAATGGGGATGCGGCCGACCAAGGAGTTACTTTTAAAGCGCGGTTATGCAGAGGAAGATTTTATATTAGAACAAGCCTCAGCAGGAGGTAGTCAGACGGCCGATTTCGCTGCTTTGCCTGCTGATTATGCCCCCTTGCTCGATGTCTTCGAGGCGTTCAGGGATAGAGTAAAAAAAAGGACTGACCGATAAACCGGATACCGAGCTTATCGAAAATCTATCGAATACTCTTTTCAAATGTCTTTCAAACGCATTCAAAAGCGGGGAAAAGAGTGTTTTATCATGGATTAAAAAGTATTATGCCGATTTCTCGGCTCAGGAGATCGCCACAGGATTGAATGCAGGCAACCCTACGGCGGCCTCCTTTTTAAAGTTTCAGGCATTCACAACGGCCGCAATCCAGGATCAGCGCATCCGCACTCGGATACAAGCCGCCATAGCTGGTAATGTAAAGCGCGGCGAAAGCGAGAAATCTTTTGCCGATGCAGTAAATGCCGAGTTTGAGAAAGCTGGACTTACGCGTCTAAAGTCCTACCAAATCGAAAACATTTATGTAACGAACACGTCTCTGGCTTACGGTTCCGGGCAGATGTCCAAACTGTTGGAGGTGTCCGGCGATTTCCCGTACTGGAAATTCAGCGCGACCATGGACAGCCGGACACGGCCGGATCATGCCGCTTTACACGGAAAGATCTTTCGCACCGGTGACTTCACTTTTTGGCCGCCGATCGGCTTCCGTTGCCGATGCACAGCCATACCGCTTACCGCTCGCCAAGCGGCTCAATACCTGAAAAATGCGATGCCGGACGATACTGAAAAGAAACGTATCATTGACAATCTTAGAAGCAAGGAGTTTGTCGGCAACAAACAGCAGAAATATCTGGAGTGGGTGGCTAAGCAATACGAGGCGGCCGATCCCGAAACCCGCCAACTCATGGATGATGCCTTCGAGCGCATGAAGGCCGAGATCAAAGCAGCCGAACCGACTGGGAACCCGAAAAAGACCATTGCAGAACCGGAACCTAATGACCAGACCAGAATCCCGGTCGAACTCCATACGGACGGGGAGTATCTCAAAAGCACCGGTATCCAGTTCAAAAAGGAATTTTTCAATATGATCGATAAGGAAAATCCGATTCGGCTGACTTTAGAAAAAGGAGACAAAGGATCATACTATTCACCACAAGAGAATGTTGTACATATTGCCAATACAAAACGGGCAGAAGCAAGTAGATGGTTTAAAGAGAAGATTATATACCACGAGTTCGGTCATGGGATAGATCATCAGCGTGGACTAACCAAACAGGTGACTCCACTTATGGTTAAACAGGCGAAAGTGTTAGCGAAGAAAGATTGGTATGCTTTTCGCGAACCCGGCAAAACAGTAATGCACGAAATGTCGAGAATTGAATATGTCGATCGTCGGTTGTTCGATCTCACAAAAAAAATCAGACGGATGGACGAACGTACATTCACGAAACGCGGTATATCCAAAGCCGATGTATTGGAGCAAATATTAAGTACCAGAGACACAATAATGGCGTTAAATCCAAATTATGGTGTCGGACATACGAAAACCTATTACAAACGCATAGGGGCTCGACAGGCAGAGTTCATTGCACATGCTTTTGAGAATACATTTGTGGGCAATAAGGTGTTTAAAAAATACCTGCCGGAGCTATACGAAGCGATGGTCGGTTTTATCAAGGAACAAAAATAAGTAAGGCCCCATATTTTGCGGGGCCTTACAATAAACAATGCAAAATTATATACAACAATGTGGGTAAGTTTATTCGACTTGTCCCACATAGAGGCTCCCATCAGGAATTTCACCAAGGAAATCCCAGCCCGAAGTATCTACATTCCCAAATTCAGGGTAAACGGCTATCAGTCGCTTGCCCTCTTTTTCACATTCCTGTACGAATGTTTCAGAAGTCTCAAGGTTCGTCATCATTGCGTGACTGATCATCTCTACTACGCGATCGAAATTTTCTTGCTCTTTCTCCAGCTTGCCGTTGATGAGGGTGTATATCGTAATCTTGTCCATGTGTCAAGTTTTAGGGTAAAGATAATCATTTTAAGATAAGTCATATCATTTGTTGTTTTGCTCCCGCGGGCGGAATCGAACCGCCCACTGAGGCCACCCGGCCGGGAGGTCAGAGAACGGTATATCTGTCCTCTCGTTTGATCTCGATGCCGTATGCTTCGAGAATCTGTCGCACACGTTTGTCCTGGCACCCGTACAAAGTACTGAAATCGCATTTGAGTTGCACGTAATCCGCCGGTAGAAGCGCAGCCAGTTGTGCGCGTTCTTTAGGCGGCAACGATTTCCCGTCTTTGACGGGTTTTGCCGCTCCGGCACGAATCGCGATAATACCTTTGGTAAGCGCCAGTTTGTCATCCTCGAACTCCGAAATATGCTCACGCGCATAGGTGTCGATCACCGCTTCGGCGGTGGCAATGGCGGCTTTCGCCTCGCGCTCCATGTCTTTGTACGCTTTCCATGTTACGATGGCCTCTTCGGCCGCTTGTCTGCTGATTTTGTCTGCCATAATGTTTTGTATTAGAGTTTTACTTCATCATCCATCTGTACCAAATCGAAAATCGATAATTGGCGTTTATCTATTTTAGCCGCTCGAAGTTCTTTCAGTACCCTGTAAACTTTGCTCTGCGATACTTTTAGTTTTGCAGAAACCGCTTTTGCATCCATGCTTTCAGCCTCCAATGCTTCTGCAATGTCCTCTGCGGTCGGTTTTGTGATGTATAAAGACATTCCGCCGAGATTGGCCATTACTTTGAGTGTCGCTTCCTTGCCTATGGTATCGATAAGCAACTGTATATCTCGTGAATACCGTCCCATCGCTCATTGAATTTGATTGCAGTTAAGATCGACCGGGATCCGACTGCCGTCCTCCAACGTAACCCAAGCACGAGTTTTGCCGGTGGCCGGGTCTATCGATGCACGGCCAATGGTAACCTTACCTTTATTCTTCTCTTTGCTCGCCTGCATCCGCTTGATGGCCGATATGGCTCCGGATGCTTGACTGCGTGTCAGCTCATCCACGGTGTTCACTTGGTAACGACGCCGCAGAAAAGTATTCAATAGCTTGTCTCCCTCGGTGCAAGCGGCATAATCTACGCCGATCCACAGGTATTTGATGTAACTGATTGGTTTTTCGGTCGCCCGGAACTCCGCCCGGTTGGCTTCGAGGATATCTTCGAGCTCATCGATGGCCCGGGTCGCAGTGGCTATTTGTAACAAAACACAACTGTCTACCCCGAATCTGGCTTTCAACCAAGTTACATATTCCGTCCGCGACCAGCCTAACTCTGAGATCAATGTATGGATGCGCCTTTTTTGACTGTTGGTTATCATGGTTGCACTGTTTTAGACCGCACGGCCGAGTTCTTTGGTTACCTGATTTATGATACGGATCATTGCTCCGGTGTCTGTCATTTCCACTCCATTGAGCGAAGCGACGCGCATACTTTCTAATGCGATCATTTTCAAATCGCGCCCGACCCCGGCACATGCCTGGTGCCATACTTCGGCCGGCACCTCGTTAGGGCACATGGTATCGATCATCTTAGAGACGTCTTGCTTTTTGAGCCTATCGAGACGGATAGGCATAGCTGTCCGGTTATAGATGTACGGATAGCGTCGCAGTAGTTCGTAGAAAACAGGCAGGCCGACCAATACGATACCGCATCCTGTAAAATCGTTAATCCGACGCACGGCATCGAGCGCATCGATGGGCAAATGTTCCGCCTCGTCGATTATGATCAATCGTCCGGTTCCCGACAGTTGGTCGGCCAACGATTCAAAAAGATCGTCGAAAGTGCCTTTGTCTGAGATACCCGCAGCTTTGCATACTTTCGACAAAAAGCGGTTCTTGCGTATCCCTTTGTAGACTTGAACGAATATCGCAGTCTGCTTTTCGTCCCGGATCTGCTTTAATGCAGTCGTCTTGCCGATACCGGATATACCGAGTACCGGACGTATCTCGCCGCGTGCTTCTGCCAGATCCACCCCGGAGCGGATAAGATCGTAAACAGTGGTCTCCACGAAGTCGAAATCGCGTTTGAATGTCCCGACTTCGACTGCCGTGGCAATCTGTCGACCTAAGTATTCTACGACCAACGCATCGATACGGGCGTTGTCGCCGTTGTATTTCTCTTTTCGCCAAGCCGAAAGGGCCGATCCGCTGATTCCCATACCGGCGGCGGCTGCTTCCTGACTGATTCTGTTTCTTTCCAGGTGTTCGGAGAGTTGGTCTCGTAAATTGTTCATCGTTATGCAGGTTTTTGTTAGAATAAGCGATATACGGGTTCTTCAGGCTCTGCCTTTGTAGGAATGGCCAGATTGGTCGATGGAGGCAAGAGATCTTCATTAGCTGCGGTAATTTGCAATGATTCCGATTGATTTTGCTGGCCGTTGAGCGTGATAGACTGACCGATGGCCGCTCGCCGGATCTCTTGCTGAGCCCCCGCGGCTTGCCTGAATTGTGTCTGATCCGTAACCGACCCCAAAGAAGCCATCGGGTGTATTCCTTGGAACGGCGATATTCCGGCTTCGCACCAGAAAGTGCCGTCTTCACGGAATACCAATACACGTTCACAGTTCAATATGTCATATTTGATAATGTACTCTTGTCCGTTGGTAACCTCCGAATAGAAAAGCGGGTTGTAATACCATGTACCGTTGAGCTTGAATCCATTGCGGTTAAGGCGTTTGGTCGCATTGTTCATAATCATATAGTCGAACATATTACGATTCACCGCCCGATGGCCGAAGCCACCTTTCAGTATGTCATCCATTGCGCTTTGGGCCGGAGAGGTGCCCCGCAAATAATCACCCGTGCGTACACGGTTGTTATATTCGGAGATAAACCATTCGATAATCTTGTAGGCACCCCATAGAGTAGGGTATCCGCAAGCTGCGATGGCTTTGGCATGTTCGTCTTTGTGCCAGCACTCGTTACGTGAAAGATAGGCCGGCTTATTATCTATGTTACGCCCCACATAGGTAAGCGCCATCTTTTCCACCTCCTCGAAATCTCTCCAGGCACGCTCCACGATCTTCGGCGGCGCATTGTAAGGTTTCGCAAACGTGATTTGCTCCAAGCCGTATTCTTTGAGCCGCTCGAAAAGTCCTGCTGTTTGGTTCTCCAAACTCGACTTGCCGACTGTCTCTTTGTTCTTGAAAGCCCGGCCATTGTCCATATAAACCGACCGAGGCAGGATCGCTCCGTCGAGCCCCATGAGGCGGCCCGCGTTGATGCAGGCCTGACGAAACGAACTGACTACGCACAAAGTGCTCTCCGTCACCATCAGCTCAAAGCCCAGAATATACTGCGTCCGCATATCCTGCCAAGCTACCATTGTCGGACGACACGGTTTGCCGGTCTTCGGGTGTGCTATCGTGAAGTTCATTACATGGCCGTCCGACACCAGTACATCCATGAAGCGTATCTTATTGAAATCACGCTCGATGTATGGCAGGCATTTGTCGTTGGCCGCTTTAACTCCTTTGCGACGCATCAGGACAATGTGCCGATTATGTGCATCCCATTCCTGGAGAAACAGGCGACATGTGGACAGTGTCGGTAAGCTCTCAACTGCAATACCCCGCGACCGCCAGATACGGCATGCCATACGGTAACATTGTGAAAAATTGGGCGCGGACGGGGTACAATACTGCTCGATCAACAGTTTTTGTTGTTCCGGAGATAATGTAGTTCCTTGCTTAATCACTCGGAGCGGAGCCAACGCATCCATCTTGTCGCCGCCGTCCCGCAGCTCTTTGTTCCAACGCTCCAACGTCTGAAAACTGATTCGTCCGACAACCGGGTACGAATCCGGGCACAAGTATCCGTCTTGGACGGCTCGGACAAATTCTTTCTTCGCCGCCACGAGTCCCATTTCCGGCCCGTTCACTTCCGCATATTCGCGGTACGCCTTGACAAGGTTGTATTTGGCATTGCACAAAGCCAGCTCTTTAGCCGACAGTTCGTTGAATGGGATCCTTTCGGCTTTACGGCCGGATACTTTCGTCTGACCGACGGGAATCAATCCCAATTTCTGCCGGGGATCGCCCAATGTTGTACGAATCTGGAGTTGGTATTTCTCGCATAACGTGTCGTAGACAACAAAAGCCGGACGACCACGACCCGCACGTTTGCCGCCAAGGGTTACAGTGTCGATCTTATCGCGATGTTTCATAGAACAATATGTTCCATTGCTCCATACCGCAGGCACCAGCTCGGAAACCGGTATCAATATCCTATTTTGATCGTCTAACTGCATTTTGTACCTCTTTGTTCCCGTTCCGGTCTCGCTCCGGATGGCGCCTGATGTCGCTACGGGATGAATGATTTCTCTTTTTATGTAATGCTTCTTGCTATTCCCATGTTTTATGGAACTCTTCACGATATTCCTGTTGTCGATGTTTCCGAACTAATGCGATAATCCGGAAAATGATCGCCGCAATTCCGAATATCCCTGTCAATATCGTGCAGCTGATGAGAGCTTCAACGATTCGTATCATAACTGTTTCGATTTGGGCGGTTCATAAATTTTGCCTCCCATTGCCAGTGCGGTCTGGCGAATTTTTTCGGCAAGCGGACTTTTAGTCTTGAAACGAAGTGCCTCCCACAGAGTGGGTTTGCTCACCCCTAACATTTCTCGGAGCCTCTTGTGTTCGCCGTTAGGTAATAGAATCTGTTTCATATCGAAAGATTTTGTTTAACTTTAGCCGCATCTAATCGCGGTTAGGACGATACAAATGTAAAATATATTATCCAATCCACCAAGTAAATGGAGAAAATATTGCACACAACCATAGATAGAATACTGTATTTTGCTGATAGCCAGGGAATGAGTATTCGCGCTTTTGCTAAGACTGTAGGAATTTCACACAGCTTACTGGGCAAAACGAAGGCTTTGGGCTCGGATAAATTGGAGAAAATATTATCCATTTATCCGGGATTAAATCCAGTTTGGCTTTTGACTGGGAAAGGGGAGATGCTCGAAAAAAAATCAGAAGATTTTGACCATCCCAAACAGGAAAATGCAATTCCAAAAATGCAATCTCAAAACGCAATCTCAAAACATCAAAATGCAATTCCAAAACGACATTCCAAAAACCGCCACATAGAGTATGACGATTCATTATCACATTTAACGGGTGATTTTGCCGCTCCGGACAGTGAACCGGCGGGCGAAAAGGTCTATATCGCTTTATTGGAAGCCAAAGACCGCACGATAGCGGCAAAGGATGAAATCATACGGGCAAAAGATGAGATAATCGCCACAAAAGAGGCTCAGATTATAGATTTACGTAGCTTTGTGGATGATATGCGTAAGCAGACGGCTGTCGTTCAGTCTAATCTCGATGAGCTGCGGGAAGCGATGAGAGAGGCACAAAAAGCCACAAAAAAGGCTTCGGTTGTCCACGATGCCGAGGATGTTGTTGCGTCCCGAAAATAGGCGCCAAATGGTCGTGAAATGCAATGTATTGGAGTGGCCCCGTTTAAAATGACCTTGAAAATGCTTTTGGGCTGAATTAAAGGCTTCCGGAATGTATTTGCAGTCTTTTTGAAAAAGGTTACAACGTGATGACAGTGCCGCCGGTAGTTCTTGGCAAGAAATCGGCACTTTTGGAAGTTTCTCAAACATGCGCCGCCCACTTACTTTTATCCTGTAACCCTTGCCCCTGCTGGGTTTATGACCTTTGTCCTCTTTATTTCTTCCTTTCTCATTTTTCCTGTTACCCCATATCTACCCTAACAGGATAAAACTGCGCTCGGGCCGGGCAGGCCCCGCTTAAGTAAGGCAATGACAACTCCATCAAAAACCCCTGTGGGGCCCCGCGGTGGGCAATTGGCCGGGTCAGCCCAACTCCCCGCACTCTTCTCTGTCCGCGCATCGGAGCCCACACCACTCCCCCGCACAAAACAAAAAAGAGCCGGCCGATTTGTATCGGCCGGCTCTTTACAAAAACCACCCATTTGTCAATCATTCTCCATAAATAGCCTTTTCCGCCGCCAAAAGCGTATTTTTCATCAGGCTCACAATCGTCATCGGCCCCACCCCGCCCGGCACCGGAGTAATATAACTGCACTTCGGCGCCACCTCGTCGAACTTCACATCCCCCAACAGCTTCCACCCGTTTTTGGTCTTGTCGCTCGGCACCCGCGTAATCCCCACATCGATCACCACCGCCCCCGACTTCACCATGTCCGCCGTCACGAACTCCGCCTTTCCCAGCGCAGCCACCAGAATATCCGCCCCCGCACAAATCTCCTTCAGGTTCTCCGTCCGGCTGTGACACAGCGTCACCGTACAATTGAACTCCTTGTCCGATAATAAATTAGCCATCGGCCGCCCCACGATATTGCTCCTCCCCACCACCACACAATGCCGCCCCGCCGTCGGTATTTTATAGTACCGCAACAGTTCGCAAATTCCCTCCGGCGTCGCCGAAACATAGGCCGGCAGCCCCAGAATCATCCGCCCGACATTCACCGGATGGAACCCGTCCACATCCTTCCGCGGATCGATCGCCTCGATCACCTTCTGTTCCGAAATATGCTTCGGCAGCGGCATCTGGACGATGAACCCGTCCACCTCCGGATCCGCATTGAGCCGTTCGATCTCGCCCAGCAGCGCCTCCTCCGGAATATCCTCCTCGAAGCGCAGCACCGTCGAGCGGAAACCAATCTCGCGACACGCCCGCTCCTTATGCCCTACATACGTTTCGCTCGCCCCGTCGTGCCCGACCAGTATCGCTACCAGATAAGGTTTTCGCTCCATCGCCGCCACCCGTTCCGCCATCTGCTGTTTCAGCGCCGCAGCGACCGCTTTTCCATCAATTAGCTCCATTTTTTCTCTATTTTTCAGATTATTCTTTCCAAACTCCCCGACAAAGAAAACCTACATCCTCTCCGGCATCTCGATCCCCAACAGCCCCATCGCCCGCGCCAGTACCCGCGCCACCTCAGCCGCCAGCGCCAGCCGGAACGCCCGGTCCTCCGGAGCGACATCCGCCTTCAGGATCGGATAGTCATGATAATACTGATTGAACTCCTTCGCCAGCTCATACGCATATCCCGCCACAATCGCCGGCGAGAAAGCCTCTCCCGCCTCGCGCACCACCCCGCCGAACTCCGCCAGCAGCTTGATCAGCTCCACCTCCTTCGGTTCCGGCACCCTCCCCTCCTCGAACTCCGCCGCAGCAGCCGCCCCCGCCGCCTCCGCCCGCCGCTGCAGCGACCGGATCCGGGCATACGTATACTGGATAAACGGCCCCGTATTCCCGTTGAAATCGATCGATTCCTTCGGGTCGAACAGCATCGTCTTCTTCGGATCGACCTTGAGGATGAAGTATTTGAGCGCCCCCAAGCCCACCATCCGCGAGATCTCGACAATCTCCTCGTCCGACAAGCCGTCGAGTTTTCCCGCCTCGACCGCCACCGCCCGCGCCGTCGCCACCATCTCCGCAATCAGGTCGTCCGCGTCCACCACCGTCCCCTCCCTCGACTTCATCTTGCCCTCCGGCAGCTCCACCATCCCGTACGACAGGTGGAAAATCCGATCCGCCCAATCGTACCCCAACTTCTTGAGAATCAACTTCAAGACCTGAAAATGGTAATTCTGCTCATTCCCCACCACATAGACCATCTCGTCCAGCCCATACTCCCCATGCCGCTGCACCGCCGTCCCCAAGTCCTGCGTCATGTAGACGCTCGTCCCGTCCCCCCGCAGGAGGAGTTTCTGATCCAGCCCGTCCCCCGTCAAGTCCGCCCACACCGATCCGTCCTCCTTCCGGAAGAAGACCCCGTTCTCCAACCCCCTCTGCACCAGCTCCTTCCCCAGCAAGTAGGTATTCGATTCATAATAGACCTTGTCGAACGACACCCCCAACGCCCGGTAAGTCTCGTCGAACCCCTTGTAGACCCATCCGTTCATCCGCTCCCACAGTCCGTAGACCTCCGGATCCTTCGCCTCCCACCGTCTGAGCATCTCCTGCGCCTCGCGCATAATGGGGGCCTCACGCTTCGCCTCCTCCTCGCTCATACCTTTGGAAATCAATTCCTTAATTTCAGCTTTATACGCTTTGTCGAACGCCACGTAGTAGTTCCCCACCAGGTGGTCTCCCTTCAGCCCGCTCGACTCCGGCGTCTCCCCCTTTCCGAACTTCAACCACGCCAGCATCGACTTGCAGATATGAATCCCGCGGTCATTCACCAGATTGGCTTTCAGGACATTACATCCGTTCGCCTCCAGAATTTTCGAGACCGAATACCCCAGCAGGTTGTTCCGGATATGCCCCAGGTGAAGCGGTTTGTTGGTATTCGGCGAGCTGTACTCCACCATCACCGTCCTTCCACTGTCGCAGACGAATCCGTAATTCCGCTCCCCTCGGAGTTCGCCCAGCACCCCGATCCAATAGGCCGGTGTGAGCGAGAGGTTGAGAAATCCCTTGATGACATTGAACTCCCCGATCGTCTCGGCACAATTCTCCCTCAGCCAGAGTCCGATCTCGTTCGCCGTCGCCTCCGGCGCCTTTCGGCTGACCTTCAGGAGCGGAAAGGTGACCAGCGTATAATCCCCCTCGAACTCCTTCCTGGTTTTGGAGACCTGCACCTCCGGCAGTCCCTCCTCCCGGGTTCCGAAAGGCCCGTAGAGCGCCTCGATCGCCCGTGCAGCACATGTTTTGATGGTATTTTCCGTATTCATATCGTTTTGTATTTCGATGCTTCGCCTGCTTCGTTTTACCCCATCCGTTCTTCTTCCCCGCGCCCCCCGAATCGAATCGTCTTAGTTATTGTACTCATAGTACGTATCCGTTTTCAACAGGACGGTTTTATACTCTGCTTTACTGATTGATATTTTGTTTTTGTAATTCATCGGGAATTCGGCATTTCTGCAATTGAGGACACCGACTGAGATCCAATGCTTCCAGCGGATTCTCGCGACAATCGAATGAACTCAATTCCCGGTTGCCGCTCAAATCCAAAGTCGTCAATTCATTGCCGGAACAACTCAAGTATTCCAAATTCTTATTGCCCCGCAAGCCCAAACTTACCAATCGATTGTTGCCACAGCTCAATTCTTTCAACTTCGTACACCCACTGACATCCAAAATCGTCAATTGATTGTGTCCGCAGTACAACTTCACCAATTTCTTATTATGACTCAAGTCCAAAGTCGTCAATCGATTGTTTACGCAGGCCAACGTCACCAATTTCTTATTATGACTCAAGTCCAAAGTCGTCAATTCATTGCCGGAACAACTCAAGTCTTCCAATTTCTTATTATGACTCAAGTCCAAAGTCGTCGTCAATCGAATGTGTCCGCACACCAATTTCTTATTATGACTCAAGTCTAAAGTCGTCAATCGATCGTTTCCGCAGTACAACGTCACCAATTTCTTATTATGACTCAAGTCCAAAGTCGTCAATTCATTGTCGGAACAAACCAAGTATTCCAAATTCTTATTGTGACTCACGTCCAAAGTCGTCAATCGATGGTCGTCGCAGGACAACCTTTTTAAATTCGCATTGCCACTCACGTCCAAAGTCGTCAATTCATTGTCGGAACAACCCAAGTCTTCCAAATTCTTATTGTGACTCACGTCCAAAGTCGTCAATCGATTGTCTTCGCAGTACAACACCTCCAATTTCTTATTGTGACTCACGTCCAAAGTCGCAAACCGGTTGGCAGTACAGATCAATTCTTTCAACTTCGTACACCCACTGACATCCAAAGTCGTCAATCGATTGTCTTCGCAGTCCAACACCTCCAATTCCGTACATCCGATCAAGGTCAATTGAATACAGACGGGCTCTCTCGCCTCCTCGAATCCTCCTTCAACAGAAAAAGCCCGTATCACACTTTTTTTTTCACCCGTAACCCGAATCTGATATATCCCGGGTCGAGCGTATGTATGGTCATAATATATATATCTTTCGCGCGTTTCCTTCGAGTAATACTCGTACACCCTCGTTCCCACCCGCACCATCCCGTCCTCGCCCTTCACCGTTTTCATCGAGCAGTGCTCGTTCACCGTCCCGTCTCCCCAATCGATCGTACAATCTCCTTCCCCAAAAAACCAGAGGCGTACGAAATCGTATATGTATTTGTCGTTGTCATTCAACAGATCTTCTTCTTCGTACGTCAACTTCTCCGTAAGCAAGATACTCCATGTCGCAGCATCGGTAACCGGTTGTGATTTCATTTCTTCAAATTTTATTTTGCCTACATGCCCCCCCCCCCCGTAAAAAACTTCGACCCGGGAAGCTATCGATTCATCGGATTGTCTTCACAATACAGTTTTTTCAGTTTCGTACACCGACTGACATCCAACCCCTTCAACCGATTTTGCGAACAAGCCAAATACTCCAATTCCGGACACCCGCCTACCTCCAGCCTCGTCAGCCGGTTATCGGGGCAACAGATACTCTCCAACCTCACGCACCCCTCCACCTTCAAACGCGTCAGCCGGTTATTCCTGCAATCCAACCGCTCCAACTCCCGACACCCGTTCACGTCCAGCACCTCCAATCGATTCTCCCCGCACAGCAGCTCCCGCAGCTTCCGACACCCCCCGACCTCCAGCTCCGTCAGGTAGTTGTCCGCACAACCCATGTACAGCAACCGCCCGCACCCGCTCACATCCAGCCTCGCCAGCCGGTTTTTGTAACAATAGAACCGCTCCAGCTTCCCACACCCCTTCACCACCAAACGCACCAGCCGGTTCTCCCCGCAATACAACTCTTCCAGCCCCCTGCACCCGCTCATATCCAGCTCCGTCAGTCGATTTTCACGGCACTCCAGACTCGTCAGCGTCGTGTCGAATTCCAACACCTCCAACCGACATTGCATGCAATTCACCCCCCAAAGTTTCGGCAACCCCTTTAGATTCAACTCCGTCAGTTCGTTTTTCCCGCAACAAAGCTCCTCCAGCTTCCCACACACCCTCACCTCCAAACGCGTCAGCCGATTCCTCTCACAATCCAGCTCCCGCAGCTCCCCGCATCCGTCCAGCTCCAGCTCCGTGAGCCAGTTTTCCCTGCAATTCAACTCCTTCAGCCTCCCGCACCCGCTCACATTCAGCTCCGTCAACCGATTGACACAACAATCCAGCACCGCAAGCTTCGTATTCCGACTCACATCCAACCCCGTCAGCAAATTTTCCCGACACCCCACCTCTTTCAACCTCCCGCACCCCTCGACCGACAAATGCGTCAGCCGATTCCCGTAACACTGCAACTGCTCCAACTTCCCACACCCCTCAACCCGCAACTCCGTCAGGCGATTTTTAAAGCACCACAACTCCTTCAACTCCCTGCAGCCGCTGACATCCAGCCTCTCCAGCCGATTTCCCCCGCAATAAAGCTCCCTCAGCCGCACACACCCGCCCACATCCAAATCCTCCAGCCGGTTATTTCCGCACGACAACTCCTCCAACCCGACACATCCGCCCAGCTCCAGGCTCTCCAACCGGCCATCGCTGCAATCCAGCTCCCTTAACTCCGTACATCCGCTCAACGCCAAAGCCGTATATCCATTGACACCATCCTGTTCATAGAAAGAAAATTCCCACACCGCATCCCCCCGCTCAGCTCCCCGCACACAGATCCGATACCTCCCGGGCCGCTCATACGCATGCTCCATGCAACGCAACATCCCCTCTTCAATCTCCATTTCACACCGATCGTGCGCCCCATCCCCCCACTCTACGACACACTTCCCTTTCCCGCGTATCCCGATGGCGGGAACCCGATACTTCTCTCCTTCCGCCTCTTCCGTCTCGCAAACGGCGGTCATCACAATGCTCCAAATATCCTCTCCGTTCATATCCATGTCAACGTTTATTTCGTACCCTATTCTGTGGGTTGGAGGGTACTGTTCTCTTTGTGAACAAAGAGAACCAGAAAAACTTTAGAGGATGCTTACGCATCCTAAAGCTGCCGGCGGCCCAGCTCTCGGACTGTTTTGTCGGGCTGAGGTTTTCCCGGTGGGCGCGCTTAAGGTATTACACCGCATAATAGCGCGCCGCACCGGCAACCCAGCCCGACAGACTCGCGAAGATTGAGGACTGCGGAGCGTAAGGAGTAGCGTAGCTAACTAAAAGTTTTTG
>ERZ777305.1197-NODE-1197-length-33406-cov-4.391802_pt1 | contig 33406 bp, 27 predicted proteins | sample MGYA00374965_ERZ777305 | MGnify/ENA primary metagenome ERZ777305 (study PRJEB29328, sample SAMD00013331) | mouse gut metagenome | study: EMG produced TPA metagenomics assembly of the Metagenome analysis of fecal microbiota from mouse which was promoted... | reverse complement strand
GAATAATACTTAATTTACTCTTTTGTTGCACTTGACTTTTTAATTTAGAAATTATATCTTTTTCTTTTGCATGATAACTACTTTATCTTGACGCAAGTTTTTTCCACCACAGTTAACTCTTGTTCTTGGCGTGCGAACATCGATAACTTTATATTGTTCTCCTTCAAATATAGAAGGAATATCAGCATCTTCTTTAAAATATGCAATTAAACTTCCTTCATTTATTAAATAGTCTTTATATTCTCTAATGATTTCTTTAGCTACTTCGGGATCGGTTTGCATTATTTCATCGCCTATATTAATAATGCTATATAGTTTATCGGGAATTTCCTCGACAAAATCTATTTGAGCTTTTTTTACTCTATTTTTAAACTCTTTAAATTTATAATTTTGGTATTGAGGAGATATTGCTGCAGAGTCGCGCTTATTATATTTTAGTCTAAAAGCCTCCGCATTTTTGCGATTTTGTAATATACTATCGAAAAATGCCCATACTTTAGGATTCTTGTTTTTTAAACCGAAAACACTTCCCGGAAAAAGCGGTTTGCTGAAAAAGTTATATAATTCTTGAGCACTGTTAGACATCGCAAACTTTTGGAGAGCGAATACATAGGCGTATATTTCTTCCATTGTTAAAACATCTATTACATCATGATGTGCTCGGATATGCGCATAAATCAAGTCTAATATAGGAGATGTTATTAATACCCCATTATCGACATTATCAATTTCTTTTAAGGACTTAACTAAATCAAACGCATTGATATTTGGTGAACTAATTTCTTCAGTAATATTCTTATATTTTAAAGCATCATTTCGCCCTTTTGCAACTAGATCTTCGACTCTTTTTTTCCGTTTTTGATAATAATCAAGAGCTGGTGTATCAATAAGTTTTAAAAGTCTTAATTGATTTTTTCCAGACATCATTTCGCGAGATGTTATGCCAAAATAATTCCTTACTCTCTCTAAATCTGCTTTGGTAAGATTGTAGGGATTTTCCCTTATGAAATTTTTAGCATCATCTGAAGTCATTGATTCGAATGAGAAGGTGTTCATTCCTTTGGCTTTCATATATTCACTAATAACAAAGGAAGAATAACTTTGCTTGCCAAAGACGGGGTAAACTCTACGTAGATTGCGAATAGTGGTTTCAAATATTTTTTGATTGGTTGCTGAATATTTATCTTTATTGGCTAGATAAAATTGTTCTAAGTCATCTACATCTAATTTCTTAACTTTGCGTATTCCATCGCGATATTTGAGGATTGCTGTCATAAGTAAGTAATAATGGGTACTGGCATTGCCCTTTTGATCTAGAATTTTTTCATCATCAATTGTAGATGCTCCTCCTGGACGCATACCATCTTCCCCACTCATCCTAAGATAATATTTATAAGCCACATCAAAATCGCCATAAAATGGCAAGTCAGGATTATGAATAACCTCTCGAGCATAGTCATAATCAAATTTTTTAGCCTTAGGATTTTTTAGAAGATATAATACTTTTCTCTCTATTTTGCCAAAGTATGAATCCATGACATTTTTACTTAATCCTAACTTTTTGCCCATATCCTTAACTAACATATTATCGCGATAGCGCATGATGATGATATTTCGATGGTATTCGCCAAAGTATTTTAAAATAGGTTTAATGTCTATTTCATAAATAATTTTTTTATCAATCTCACCGGCTTGGTACTTTCTAATTGTAAGGATGGCGCGATTTATCCTTCTGGCTATAGAGCCCTTTCCATTCACTTTATATTTTTTTTGAAGTTCTGAGAGTGTCCAATATTTGCCATTTAATCCCTTGATGGAAGTTAATAGTTCTCTTTCGTAATCACTTATAGGAACATGTGGATCTTTTAATATCTCTCTTGTCTCATCTCTAGTAAGCTCCGAAAAAGGAGCATTGGCAAGACCAACTTGATGAGCACATAGTGAGTAATTGATTTGAGAAATCTTATTATGTATCTCATCTGACGTAAATCCCATAAGTTTAGAGATCTCTTTAGTATTCTTTTTTTCTCCATAGGGATTGTAGGCACATTTTATCCCGTATATGTAAGATGTTATTTTTCTTTCATCATCGCTTAAAATGGAGTCACATATTGGACAAATTACTTGATATCTTATATCCTTTATAGTTATTTTTTTGCGGCCATTTAAATTTACATATTTATTCGTAAAACTTTGCATTAAATAGCTAATATCCAGATCCTCTGCCTCATTACCAAATAGATTTTTTATGTCATCACTACTTAATAGATATTTTACATCATCAGGCATAAGTCCCTCATCAGTTCGAAGGCGGATTGCCTTTTCTTCTAGTAGAGAAAAATGATATGTAGAAAAGACATTATCTACTAACTCGGGTTCATAGACCGGAAAGTCAACCATGCCATATTCCCAAAAATCCATTTTTCTTGCAGCTTCAGTTAAAATATTGGAAACGCGAGTGGTATCTCTTATTCCCATGATATCGACAATTTCTTTATACGTCTTACCTTCGATGAAATATAATCGTGCAGCATCCCTAGTTTCGCTCGTCATCAAGTAACGATTATCTTCAATATACTTGCGGTATCTTAGGGGATTAGAATAATTATTCATGACATGACGACCTACATATATATCGATTACTTTATAATTTATTTTATGATATTTATCATGCATAGTAACATAATCGAGATTGTATATTTTAGCCATCTCCACTAATGTGTGTTCGCTCGTTCCATTTAATCCATACTTTAATGTCATTATTTGCTTTTCTTCTTCGGTAAAGCGGTATTTAGTACCCCATATAATTTTTTCGACATCTTCTTTAGGAATTAAATAAGTCGAATACTCATCTAAATCATAATATAGTCTTTCAAAGAGATTAAGATAATAGGAAATTGTTATTTTTTCGCCTATGGGCGGTGGACCATTATATCCTGATTCCTCTTTAAAATAAGTCTTTTTTAAATAATCAATTATTCTATCTGTATATTTTTCTTGATTATCTAGCATAATTTTATATAGTTTTTTCTTATCTATGTAGGGAGAATCCTGATAGTGAGAATTAATGGCATTAATCTTGACACTAGTTCTTTCTATTACACTTGGATGAATTGTTTTTATTGATTGATCAAAATATTGATCAAATAGCTTTCTATCTCGCTCACTAAATTTTGCATCATAAAGACTTCCAACCATTTGACGAGCCTGTTTATAAGTCATCTTTCTAACAATCTTTGAAGTTTCTTCTACGGGATTAAAATTTGGCTCAAGATCAATTATTTGATTATAAACTTTAGAGGAACCCTTACTCTTAACAGAATCCAAAAAGATATTTTTAGCATACTCTCTATCCGTAATCAAGGTTGGGTATGTACAAATTATATAGTTTATGCGTTCTCTTATCTCTTTTTCACTTAAGGCCATTTTTTCGGCAACAAGACTAACTTTATGTTTCTTGTACCAAGTGTGATAAAAGATATAGTAATCATCTTCATCTAACTTTTCTTTTAACTCAGCTAGGATAATGACTTCCTCGACAGTGGGAGGTATAAAATTTTCGTGCATTACTTGACTAATAGATAGGTAATCTTTTCTTGACCTAGTAGATTTTAGTATAGATTTAGCCTTATTGATATATTTATTTCCCAATTGACGAATACGTTCACGTGTGACTCCTAACTCATCGCCTAATTGTTCTAGTGTTTTGGGTTCTTCCGATAGCAATCTATAATAAACAATATAATACTCAATAGGAGCTAAGGATTCTTTAAGTTTGTGCATATATATACGCTTATCAAGTTCGTCATTTAGATGATCATAACCCTTTTCTGTATCGGGAATAAAATTTTCTAAGGAATCAGATTCTTTATCACTATCATCCATTTTTTCATCTAAGCTCCGAGGATTTAAGACATTTTGTTCAAAGTTAACTAAAGCACGATATGTCTTATCATCGATATTATATTTCTTTTTTACAACTTCCTTTGGTGGCTCTTCTCCATGTTCAAGCAGATATTCTTTTCTAAATTCTTTATATTTGTGATAAGTAATACGCGCCCATTCAGGCGTATGCATGATGCTATCTTTTTCATTTATAGCTCTTTGAATATGGGTATATATGGCACGATAAGCATATGTCGAAAAGTAAAAATTATAATCAGGATTAAATAAATCAATGGCTTTCATAAGACCTAGATTACCTTCTTGAATCAAATCTAAAAGTTCTAATCTTCGAGCATATCTAAGTAATTTTTTGGCAACGACGACGACTAGACGTAAATTATGAACAATTAAAGTCTGCCTAGCCTCCATATCACCATTGCGATATCTTCTAGCAAGTGCTAGCTGCTCAGAACCTGAAAGCATACGATATTTTCCAATAGATATAAGATATTGTTTGACGGCATCTAAAAGAATAGTATTGTCTTCCATACCTTCTAATAGTTTTTCGTCACTTATATCATCATCTGTAACTTCTTCGATTGGAACTTCACTAAGATTTTCTTCGTCCATGGGATCTAATTGTTCTTTAAATTCTAATTCTTCGTCGGAGACATCAGATGTGACAAGTAAATTTTCCTCCTCATTTATCTCGGTCATAACATATCCACCATTTCAATAATATATTATAACATATACATTTCTGTTACCAAGAAAAAAACTCACATTACTGTGAGAATTCAATTATTATTTATCATCCATTGCTGAGAATAAATTAATCATAAATTTTTCTTTATCAGCGTTGGCTTTAGAAATCATAACGCCTTTATATGTCGATAGTTCGGCAACATGTCCCTCAAGTAAAATATCTGTTGGCATTATAGTATCTAACATAACGATATTTTGCTCTTTATAGACAATGTATCTCAATTTTACCTCTCCATGTACTTGCGTAAATAAATGATCGCTTGGTAATTTAAGTTCATAAGTTTCGGTTTTTTTCTTTTGGTCAGATGACATCAATTCACCAACAAACTCACCATTACGTAATGATGGATAATATTCAAAATTAAGCTTTTTGAACGCTAACATGTTATATTTCTTGAGTGCACGTTCTAACTTACGAAATTCATTTTCATTAATATAATCAAGAATAAATCCCTTCATAAAATGTCCCCCTTATTCCTTAATTACATACTAATTATATCACTTACAAGACCTTATTGTCAATTTAGAGTAAATGATATCTCCATATGTGACGTTTAGTTTACCACATTTGATATTCATTTGTCAAATCGCGGCATATTGAACTAGACTAGCATGGTAATTAAAACTTACTTTTTTAGAGTTAATTTCTTCTTAAGTTCTTCTTTTCTTTCTTTAGCGAAGGGAATTGTACCGAGTAATTCTTCTACTTTTTTCAAAGAATTAGGATCTTCACTTTCTTTAATCTCGGGCTTAATTTTAACTAATAAATCCTGAATATCTTCCTCACTGAAAGATTGAAATTCTCTACATATTAAGTCGAGCATAGCACTTTTCGAACGCTTAATTGGCACGCTTTCTTCTCCATAGATAAATTTTAATAAATCGGCATATGTCTGTGCTAAATTATCATCATTGAAAATTTTATATGTTTTATTGAATTTTAATTTTAACTTGATTTTGCGACCAAAAATACGATTGATAATTAAAACAGCTAAAATGGCCGCAAGATAGTAAGATATATGATGCTCTAATGCCCACACGCGTATTTTATTTAATATTTCTTTTATGGTAACATTATCCTTTTTGGTGCCTTCTGTGTCTTCTATGTCTTCTATGTCATTTGTTTCTTCTTTTTCTTTTGATTCCTCTGAATTCTCGGAGTCTTTTGATGCTTCTGAAGCATTTTCTTGTTCTTCTGATTTTTGAGATATATTATTAGAAGCATTTTCTTCATTATTGGCCCATTCCTCAGGAGTATTAGAATCATTATTGGCTAATCCGCCATTTCCTTCCTCGGCAAAATAGGATAAAAAGTCAATTACTTCACCATCTTCGTTCATTGCCCATACATAGGCTTCATTAGTAGATATGCAATTATCTTCGTTAGAATTTTTATAGCCAACGGTATAGACAAAGCCATCATTGCCCATCGTCGTTAAAACGGCAGCGAGATTTATGTCAATGCTGTCTAAAGACGCGATTTCCTCATAATATTCCAATTCCTCTGTTTCTGATGTTGGAGCATATATTGGATGTTTTGTGTATTCTTTAGAAGCTATACTCATGTTTATATCTTCGGATGAGGCCGATGATTCAAGATTGAGCCCGCTTAAAATTGCTTCTTTTACCTCTTCTTCATCTAATTCTGTATAACACCTATCCTCAAAAGACAATTGTGAGCAGTTTTCCTTTAAACCATAGATATAGTAAACCATTGGTTTTTCCATAGATTTAAATATTTCTTTTTCTTCACTAGTTAAATCCCATAAATTAAGATCATACCACTGTTCATCAATCTTTATACTTTTGTTTTCGTCGGATTCGTCTTGAATAATTATTTGGGTTAAAGCATAATCATCGCCAATGGGATATAAGCCTAGTGGCAGATGGAAAAAAGACTCGTCATCAATGTCGGCAAAATCCTCTTTGGATAGAGGCATTTTAATTAAAAATAATGGACGACAATTGGATAAATTATAAAAACTTGCAAAAGTGTTTTTCATATCAAAATTTAACTTTCCATTATAAAAACGAGCGCGTTCAGCATATGATGAAGCAAAATATACAGGCATCTCTTGATCGCCAATCCATTCAACTTCTGCTACTTTTTTAGGACTAGAATCTTCCAACTCCATCTCGCCTTGAGCATAATTAAGAAATTCTTCTTTCATATCATTAGGCAAATATTTTTCCACTGTTTGCCTAAAACGATTGAAGAGGTTTTTTTCAAGCTTATAAGAATCATCAAAGGCGGATTCAATGCCATCAAAAAAGTTGTTATAATGATCTAACCAAGGAACACTTATCGGCAAGTGATTAGGAATAAATTTAGCTAAAGAAGTCAAAATGAAAGATAACATGACGGAAAAAAAGCTCAAGACTAACTGAGGAATTTCATCCTCTACTTTTTGAAGCTTATTCCTTATCCAAGGAATCTTTTTATTTATCTTAGCATTTTCGTACTCTTCATAAATATAATCATATAAGGAAGTAATAGAGTATGCTTCCATTTCCTCTTCTTTCTCTTCTCCCAATAGATGAAGGTATAAAAGAGTCATTAAATTTATTTCTTGATTGTCGCTTAAAATATTAGCTTTTTTCTCGAGTTCTTTGAAGTTTGATACTTCCAAATAGCTATATAGACTTAATATACTATTGCTTATTTGATTTCCCATTTTGTCCAAAACAGTCTTTTTCAAATATGGTCCACCTAACTCGTAGGATTCGTAAATTTTTCCATATACTCGATCCTTAGTTAAACCATTATCATTAATATACGAGTTTAATCGCGATTTTAAAACTAGCAACAATTTTTCAGCATCGTTATCATATGTGAAAGTATCGATGGCATCTTTGATCAATTGATCTTTTATTTTATCTTTAAAAGAATAAATATATTCGTTATCGTATTTATTTTCATCTAATTTAAATATTATATTCTTTAACCCTTTAACATCCGTTTTAATATATAAATAAGAAGGAACATCGATATCGCGATGGTCTAATATTTTAGATTGATATAATTGCTCATATTCCGCCAAAAATTCCTTACTTAAATAGCGATTTAGAAAAAATTCTGATATGAAAATTTCATCGATGTTATACTTAGAGCAAAAAGCATATATCGTCTTTAAATCATCCTCTAAATCCTCAACTTGTGGTCTAAAATCATATTCATCAAGATTGGCATTATAATTGCCATAAAGAACACCTAGTTTTTTATCCTTATTTCTCGTTAAAATATCTTTTGTTTTAATTATATCTATTGGCAACCCCACATATTCACGAATTGTATCTTGGGCTTTTTTTATTTTATTTACAGGAGAAAAAGAATTTTTTAGTCTTCTTGTAGACACCAAAAAAAGATAAAGCAGTCTTGAAAATACAAGCGTATGTGCTTTAACTAATTTTCTTATAAGGGTTTCTGGAGTAGCATTTTTCTTATTGGAAATTACATCATACAAATCCCCTTTTTTCTTTATCAATTTTAACTTCTTTCTTATTATTTTTTCAGTGTCCATAAATACTCCACTATTTTTCTTTTCTCTTTACTTTAGATAAAATATTATTTTCAATTTCATTCATCGCATTTAGGGCTTTTTCATCATTCATTTTTACAATAGTTTGATTTATTCTATGGAGATAGATATTACTTACATAATCAGCGATATCATCAGGCATTATCCAATCTCTTCCATGAGCTAAGGCGTGAAATGTGGCCATTCTTATGGCAAAAAAATGTCCACGAATATTTGAACTGCCAAATAACTTCGTTCTATTTAAATACAAATATGTATCAATTTCTTTTCTAGAATCCATAAATACTCTTCGATCTTCTTTGGTAAAGACAAAGTCATCTATTATTTTACTTGTAGTATTAACACATTTATTCAAATCAAATTTGGCTTTTTGAATTTTAACTCTATATTCAAATAAAACTTGTTCTAATTCTTCTTCCGTTAAATTACCAAGAGTAATATTGACATCAAAACGGTCGTATATAGCCATAGGAACATCAAAAATACCAGATATTTCTGAATCATTTTGTGTAGCCATTACATAAAATCCTGGAGTTTCTGGATCATCGGTCATACCATTTATTTTATTATCTCCTAGTGTTTCAATAAGAGATGATTGAACTTTTCCACTAGCACGGTTTAACTCTTCTAATTGAAGGTCTTGTAAATCTTCTTTTGACTTTAAAGCCTCTAAAATATCACTAGGTAGTAAATCAGATGTAATAAAAATCTTTTTAGAAGTAAAGTTTTGAGCTAAATTATTAGAAATCGTTGATTTACAGGTACCTGGTTGCCCCAAAAGTAATATATGACTATTTGTATCACACAATAAAGATGCAATTAAGACATCCTTTGCATTTTCTTCGCCGATAACGATAGAATCTAAATAATCTTTTAACATTCCATAACTTTCTATTATTTGTTCCGTAATTGCTGACATAATATCCCCCTCTTTTGGTCGTCTATAATACCACATAAAATATATTTTTTCAAATTTAGGAAAATAAATCATATTATTAAGTATGAACGATGAACGAATAACCACTTTAAAAAACGAAAATATTGTTTGGATTCTCTATATTCTCTTTGCTATAGCAGGTATAAAAGCCAATAATCTTGAAATAGAAGATATTAAAATGAAAAATAATAAAAATAAAAGAAAATATAAGACTATTAACATCGTAATTTTAATAATTGCTCTTTTTATCTATCTTTATTTTATTAATTTAACCTATAATAGATATAAAAAGAATAATAAAAAAGAAGACTTGCTAAGTTTAATAGCAAGTACTTTAATATTAATAGCTGGACTTATTCTTTTATATGTTGAACTTACAGGAGATGAAGTAGTTCCTAATGAGGTTTAATTTCTAATGTAAAGATTTTATCTTATTTGATTGAACTTCTATGCTTGTTACACTTGGAGTTGCGGGAATAAACCAAGAATATTTAGCTACTCCCCTATTGACTATACTTGCAGATTCATCACTATTTAAAGATATATCTAAATAGTCTTCTTTTTTTGGCAAAATAACATTGCTAGTTTTTGAAGAACTAACTTTGAAAGCCCCACGACACATATCAATAGTCATGGGAATTTTTTCCCATATTCCATAATCTTTAATTTGTTCTTTCAAGATATCTTGAAGCCATAAAGGCATATAGCCATCGTGAAGGTGCCCGCCAATAATAAAAGTTAAATATTCATATAAATCACCATAATATTTAGCGATTTGTTCATACGTAAAAAATTTATTTTCATGGGACATTAATACATTAACATCATCTTTACTAAATTGAAAATGACAATTATCAAAAACTTTTTTGGCCATATCTAAGGCTTTTCCAGGCATAGCCGTAGTTTCATAAGCACTGCGGCTTGGAGAAAATCCGGTAACAACGACATCATAAAATCTTCTTTGCTCATTATTTAAAACAAAGATTCCATCACTTTTGTTCTCAATATACTGCGCTAAATCCCATTCTTTTTTCTCAGCATCAGTTAGCTTTTCTTCATTAAATGGCAAATCGTGATTTCCATAGGAGATACATATTGGTGCCGATAACGAATAAGATAAATCTTCTAAATCTCTTTTTAAAGCTGAAACAAATTTTTTATCCTTATAGTTTGATAACCAGAATAATAAATCACCAGGAATTAAAATGGCATCTACTTTTTTATTTTTATTCTCCATTTTAAGGTAATCAAAAAATTTTTTCATGTAGCCTTTATAAAACAACTGTTGCAAAGTTCCATAGTGTAAATCAGATATTGATATAAATCTTTTATTGTTTATGTTTAAATTTTCCTTTTCTATTCGATATCTATCCTCTAATACCTTCATATCTTTTCCCCCTTAAAAATTGTTGCATATTATAACATATGAATAATTTTTTTTCAAATAACAAAAAAGTACCCCATCATTAAATCGATGAGATACTTCCAAACATATGGAAATATATACCTTGAGTATATATATTTCCATAGTATAATTATGTGCAATTATTTATTTCTTATACTAACCCAAAATTACATAGCTATAATAAACGACAAATAATATTAAAAAGGCTATTCCAGCTTTTTTTGTCAAAGTATGTTTTTTGTACGAGAAGGCAAATAGCATGATGGCAGCAACAATCATGACGACTAAATCAATATAGTTTACAGTAACACTACCAATACCACCCAGCAAGGCAGTTGGCAAGCCAATAACCATACCAATATTGAATATATTACTTCCAACGACATTACCAATAGCGATATCATATTCCCCTCTCTTAGTTGCCACTACTGAGGTAACTAATTCTGGCAAGGAGGTTCCCAAGGCAACTATTGTTAAACCAATCATTCTCTCACTTACTCCTAAAATGCTTGCTATACTTGATGCTGAATCAACGACAAAATTACTACCAAAAACAATTCCTAAAATACCTACTATTACATATATAAAGGATTTAAATAAGCTCATTTTTTTAGCATCGTCGTCGTCATCAGTCTTATTTTTCATTATTGTAAATAGATAATAGATAAAGATGGAGAAAAAGAGAATTAAAATGATTCCATCGCTTCTCGTGAATAAACTAGGAATTCCCTTATCAAATAAATGATCTGTCAATAAAACTGTAAAAACTAAAGAGAATAAAATAGTTATTGGTATTTCTTTCTTAACAGTATTATCCTTGACCTTCAAGGTGTGAACTAACGATGCAACTCCCAAGATGAGCAAAATATTTAATATATTACTACCAATGACGTTACCCAAAACGATATCGCCATTTCCCGATAGTAAAGACTTAACGGATACGGCAAATTCTGGCGCAGAAGTTCCAAATGCCACTATTGTCAATCCAATTAACATCTTCGAAACTTTAAAATTAGTGGCAACAGATGATGAACCATCGACAAAAATATCTGCACCCTTAATAAGTAATATAAAACCAACAATTAACAATAATAAATCTAAAAGCATCTTTTAATCTCCTTCTTATGACAACATTAATTATACATCTTATTTATGGCTATGAAATTTTTTTTCGCCAATTTTCTGTCAACTAAACAAAAAAATATCGTTTTTAATCGATATTTTTAGGAGTTTTACTTAAGGCTCTGGCATCTCCACTGTTTGATTGCTCTGGCATATATTTTTTCAATTCCTCCTTAGCAATGTCAATTACATATTGAGCTACTAACATTAACTCTATTTGACTGGAGAATTTTTTATTATAGTCTGCAAAAACATGACGAGAAAATCTTTGAACAGAAGAAAACTTTGGTTCCTTTTTTTCCGTTTTGGGAATATCTCCAATAACTTTGTGTAGTCTTGTTTTGCTCTCATCTAAGACAATTCCTAAATCTTCTAAATCTAGAATAAAATCATCAGATACTTCATAGCCCATCTCTCTTAATTTTGCCATTATCTCTTGAATATATGCTTCTAGGTTATCTATATATTCCATATTCTTAGCAACATACTCTGGCATCAATTCATCCCCATATACATTCAAGCGTTCACGATAATCTTGAAGCCCTGCTTCGACAAGTTCCTTACTCTCCCAGCAATTAAATAGGGATATTCCATATCTTATTACTGCTGGAATACCATACATTGGATCCATTGCACTCATATTTATATACCTCTTTCTTAATTAAATTAACATTATAATAACATTTATTCCTTTTTATTACAATAAAAAAGAGGAATTATTCTTCCTCTTCGTTCAAAGTTCCTTGTTCGATTTTTACTAAAACTTCACGAGGTTTGGAACCATTTGCTGGACCAATAATACCCCTTTCTTCTAATAAATCAACGATGCGCGCTGCACGATTGTATCCAAGTCTAAAGCGTCTTTGTAAAAGAGATGCTGAAACTTTGCCAGACTCAATACAGAAATCAACTATTTCATTATATAGTGGATCATCATCATCCGTATTGTGACCAGTAGATCCATCGTGGTTGCTGGAATCTCCCGTACTATCCATTCTCGTTATTGAATCGTCATATTGCGCAACTTGTTCTTTAGATACATAGGCAATTACTCTTTCAATCTCCTCGTCACTTATAAAGTTACCTTGAATACGTGTTGGGAAGTTTTCACCCATGGGCTTAAATAGCATATCTCCTTTGCCGAGTAATTTTTCAGCTCCTCCAGCATCGAGAATTGTCCTTGAATCTATTTGACTGGCAACGGCAAATGACACACGTGATGGAATATTGGCCTTAACGACACCTGTTATAACGTCTGTTGAAGGTCTTTGTGTGGCAACAATTAAGTGAATACCAGCAGCACGAGCCATCTGCGTTATACGCATTATAGAGTCTTCAACTTCCTTAGAAGCAACCAACATCAAATCGGCTAACTCATCGATTATAACTAATATGTAAGGCATTAGTTTTATCGTATCATCTTCAGGATTTTTTTTCTTTAAAGCACTAAGTTTATCATTATAGCCGGTAATATTTTTAACCTTTTCATCGGCAAATTGATCATATCTTTTCTCCATCTCTCTTACAATATTTTGTAAGGCGATACTGGCTTTTTTGGGATCAGTTACAACAGGACATAAAAGATGTGGTACGCCATTGTAATTAGATAACTCAACCTTCTTTGGGTCAACAAGGACGAGTTTTACTTCATCAGGTCTTTTGGTAATAAGTAAACTGTTGATAAATGAATTGACACAGACAGACTTACCTGATCCGGTAGAACCAGCAACAAGCAAATGTGGTGTCTTAGCTAAATCAGTTACACAAAGATTACCATTTATATCTTTACCTAATGATACTGGCAATTTCATCGAAGCCATATCTTTTAATTTGGTCTCTAAAACTTCTCTAATTGGAACGCCCATAGTGACCTTATTTGGTATTTCAATACCTACGGTTGTCTTTCCTGGTATAGGAGCTTCTATACGAACATCTCTAGCGGCAAGTGATAGTGCAATTTCCTTAGAAATACCAGTAATTTTACTTACCTTTGTACCATTTTTTATGGCTACTTCAAATTGCGTAACTGTCGGTCCCTCATGAACGGCAACTACTTTACCTGTAATTTGGAAATCAGCCAATACATTTTGAAGTGCTACAGTCGTATGACGAATAAAATCATCATTGTTTTGCTTTTTGTTCTTTTTAAGCGGATCTAGAACTTCATCTAAATTTGGTAGACGATAATTGGAATTAACATTTATTATAGGAACGTCTTGGACAGGTGTTGCCTGAACCGGTTTAATTATGCGAATTTCTGATTGCTCTTCTTCGTCGTCCTCTTCCTGTGTATGATATTTTTTCAACTCTTCAACCGAACGAATGACAACCTTATTGTCCTCTTCTTCATCATCATAATCATCTTCTTCGGCATTATATCTAGTAGTTCGCTCTTTTTTCTCTTTTTTAGGTTTATTCTTTTGTTTTTCTATTAATGCCTGTATCTTGTCTAAAATATCGGTAAATGAGATATTGAATAATAAAATAAGACCAAATAAAATAATGACGCCAAAGACAATGAATGATCCAACTTTATCAACAAGTGAAACAAAACACCAACTACCTACAAGTCCAATAATTCCCCCGCCTGTTTGATTTAAGCCAACATATTGTTCAGATATTACAGAAAGAAATACTTCACAAGAATTCGATAGAGATTCGCCAATTCCGATACTTGTATCGACGTAATTCATGTGCGCTAAACTTAATCCCGAAAATAAAAGAAGATAAAAACCTACTAACCTTCCCGAAAAAAATTCCGGCAATTTTCTCTTAAATAACATATATATGCCCAAAACTAAAATCATAGCAATTAACACATTAAAATATGAGCCAAATAAGAATATACAAAATTTTTTAATGAAATCTCCAACAAAGCCAAATACTCCCAAACCAATAATTCCCAGCAAGATAAAAATAAGTCCAGTAATTTCGACGGAAAATTTTAAACTTTTATCGTTAGAATTCTTCTTTTTCTTACGTTTTGCCATAATAACCACCTTAACTTTATTATACTCTAAATGATGGCATTTAGAAAATATAATCGTCAATTAAAATGTAAAATAACATGATGTTTTATCATGTTATTCATTACTTTTATCGCATTTTTTAAGCATTACTCCCATGGAGTTGGTTAAATAGCACTTGGCTGTATCATAATAAGAACTATCTTTATTCATCTGTAAATAGTTATTTATCATCTTGCACAACTGTAATAATTGTCTATCGGCTTCATTTAACTCAATATCATATTTATCTATTTCTTGACTTATGATGCTGGCTATCATCTTTATATATTCAAGTTTTATAGCCTTATAATGGCGATTATAATGTCTAAGTAAACGATCATTAGGTCTTGCGACAGCTAACTGCATCATGCGATATAAATCATCAGAATTTTCGTAACAATCTTTTCTCGATAATACTTCTAAAGCAAATTTATCTGTTAAAACTAAAGGAAAGTAAAGATATTTTATAAATTCTTCGAAGTTATTAATTTTCGCTTCATATCTAATTTGTTGATTTTTTTCTTTTAGTTCCTGCATTTTAATATTGCATTGTTTTTTATCTTCACTAGTTTCATTACTTAATTCTAATAAGGGGTTATTAAGCAAATAATCTATGGCAAACTTTCCCATAAAAAGGAATTCTCTATCTAATGCATCTATTGATTCACTCATATAATCGACTAAGTTTAAAGCATAAGCGATTACATCTATTCTCTTTATTCTCTTGTTTGGTTCTTCCACTTTTAAAACTTCGAAGCTCATAATTGAATTTAATAAATTACATAAAATATCCATAGTATACCTCACTGTTTGAATTCTATTATACTACTAATTAGCAATTAAAAACAATGATTTCTCATTGTTTTATCCAATATGCTTTTTGTAGTTGCGGTTATTAGCAATGCTTTCTTTAACTACTCCCCTTATTGGTTCTTGCAGACTTTCAACGTCTATAGATATTTTTTTAAGTAAATCAATACTTTTTTCTCTAATCAATTCCTTTAAACTTTTTGAATAACTATCTATGTAATGATATCTATTATTTTCTCTCGTTAAATCAATAGCAAAATCGACATAACCATTACTATTTACGAATATTTCACCTGTAATGATATCTGATGCGATAGGTGCTGAGTATTTGGCATATTCATACGGTCTACAAGCATAGTCATCTAAAACTAAATCGGCATCTATTTGTTCTGGCAAAGTACTACGATAAGAATCTATGATATCAAATAAACTGATCAATTTATCATAAGCAAAATCAATAACTTCATAGTCTTCCATACTATGTTCACCGTAATAGATTTCTTGGCTAGATACATCGCGGTTAATAATAACTTTTTTATATTTGTTTTCGTCTAATACATCAAATACGGCACTTGTTGTATCTCTTCTAATATAAAATCTTAAATTTAGATAGCGTTTATTCATGACATCTACTTGTTTACTTTCTTTGATCTTATCAAATAATTTAGTTATTCCACCTGCTAATTTATTGCTTTTCTTAATATTTACAACCTTTGTATAGCCATTGGCAATATAGTTATTTATGCTTTCTATTAATTCTTTTAATTCAGAAGATTCCGTACTCATGGCGATATCTAAGCCATCATAATAACTTTTTAATATGCTATATAAACTATAGGCGCTTATAGTTTTGCTATCTTCTGCGACGTCCTCTTTTTGATTTATATAATCCATTATCTTTTGATACGTCTGATTATATAAAACTTCTAATGCCCCTTCATTTTGTGTAGATAATCTACTTACTTTTGTTCCTTTCATGAAACAAATTCACCCCTTTTTTGTATCGCATATTATAGCATATTTTTATTTATTGTCAAATAAAGAGAATCACTTACATGATTCCCTTAAGCTGCTCGAGAAAGATTATCTGGTACTTTTCTCAATGTTTTTACATCACCATTAGTTAGTACAACTTCGTCTCTAATAATCTCTAATCTCTGTTTCTTTTCTTCGATTTCATCAATCAAACCATTTAATTGATCAATCTTATCATTTATAATATCGACATCAATGAGGCTTTTACAATTAACGATTTCTTCCAAGGAAAAACCCGTATTTCGCAAAAGTTTAATCCATTCGGCCTCACTGACATTATTATCCGTATAATAACGATAGCCACTAAACTGATCCACATACTCTGGCTTTAAGACATCGACTTCATCATAATATCTTACCGTTCTTACCGGCATATCGACAATTTTGGAAAACTCCCCTATCTTATACATTATTTCACCCACTTAATAAAGTTCTGTTATTATAGCATAATTAATTAGCAACTTCAAATAATCCTAGTTATTTTTCTTCATCATCGTTATTGGTGCGCCACATACAGGGCATACAAAGTTTTCTGGTAATTCCTCACCCTCATACGTATAACCACAAATTTCACAAGTATATCCTGCTTTTTCTTCTTGATAACTTACGGCATTTTTAGGCGTACTTCCCTTTAAATACTTTTGATAATAGCTATATGTTAATACTTCATCATCACTATTTTTAGAAGCATCTATAACTTCTGCTATTACAAGTAAATGCGTTTTAACATCTTGAATACTCTTAACTTCACAGGTAAAATCCGCAACACTAAACTCTTTAATAATAGGATTTTTATTGGCATCCACATCAAATTCTATTCCAGCAAATTTAGAAACATCACGCCCACTTGCAAAGCCAAATACTCTGATAAAATCCATGGTTGTATTCTTGCTCAATACACTAACGTGAAAACTCATCTTTTGCTTAATGAGATCTGTCGTGTAATTTTCCTTATTAATGGATATGATTATACTCTTGGGATTACTACTAACTTGTGTAAAAGTGTTAATTATACATCCACTTTTCTTTGCTTCGCTTTCAGCTGTTACTAGATATAATCCGCTTGTTATATCATAAAATGCTTTATTATTCATCTTTATCACCTAAATTAATTATAACATAAGATTTAAATAACTATTTATTTTATTGATAATTATCCCAATAACTTTTCCGATATATTGACCCTTTCTATGTTTATTTTATCTTTATTTTCCTTCACATCTTTAGATTCTACTATTTCAGCTAATGATAAAATATAATTTCCCAATTTATCTAAAAGCATCTCTTCATTTTGGATACTTAGCATAAAGGAATAATTATGTTTTATAGCGCCCCTTATTTGATAGAGAAAATCTTCATCCAATGATGGCAACAGAATTTCCAATTCGTCTAAAATAAATTTAAATATATTATTGCTCTTCTTAACCAAAGAACAAAGCTCTGCAATATAGGAAATAACAAGAGGAATATTGGCACGATTATCCTCGTCATTAATTATAAATATCGCCAATTTTTCAGCATTAAACTGTTCTAAATCATATGTTGTAGAAGCTAGCATTTTTCTCAAATTTGGTCGCGCCTCATATAATCGCAAAGTTTGAAGACAAACGGAAGTTATAACCCCACTAGTTTCTGGAGGCGATGCAATAAAACTTTTAGCATAGATTAAAAAATCGGCATTATCAAACTTTCTTAAATATTCTTTTAAGTTTTCTCTTCTGATGATTGATGCGACATTGTTAAGATTTATCTTGCCTTCATCTCCTTCGATAAATAGCGATAAAGTTACTGCTATAGCGAGACTTCTTGCAGAATTGGGCCAAAATTCATCTGTTGAACTTGAAATATTGACCGTCTTAAATAAATTTTTATAGACTTTTTCTAACTGGAATATTGCCTCATCTATATTATTTTCTTTATAGAGTTTATAGCTATATGATAAGGGATTCCACCCCATGCTCCTCTTAATATCATTAAAATTGATAATGATGACATTATAGCCCTCCTTCTTTACATATTCATAGAAATTGGATAAATACTCCTCAGTTGTACTGAATGATACAACATTTTCGCCATTTTTTATGGCTTCATTAAATGCGGGAAATAAGACATTGCGCGTTTTGCCACTGCCTATATCGCCCTTGACAATTATATTTTTTTTCATATAATCCTTCCCTTCTGAGTAATAAAATAACATTACAGTCAACTGGAGAGTCAATAAAAAAATGCAAATTATTAAAAATCTGCATTCTATTTATCTTATTTATTAACCGGTTCAATTCTTTCTTTACCACCCATGTAAGGTTGTAAAGCTTTAGGAATTAAGACACTTCCATCACTTTGATAATTGTTTTCTAAAAGAGCAATTAATGCACGTGTTGATGCTAAAACCGTATTATTAAGTGTATGTAAGTAATAATTTCCTTTATCACTTTTAACGCGAATGCCTAAACGTCTTGCTTGAGCATCAGTTAAATTAGAACAACTTCCTACTTCGAAATATTTTTGTTGTCTTGGGCTCCAAGCCTCTATATCACATGATTTATATTTTAAATCGGCTAGATCTCCAGTACAGCATTCTAATTGTCTTACAGGAATATCAAGACTTCTAAATAGTTCAACGGTATATTTCCACATACGCTCATACCATTCTTCGCTATCCTCTGGTTCACATAGAACAATCATCTCTTGCTTTTCAAACTGATGAACACGGTAAATTCCACGTTCTTCAATACCATGAGCTCCAACTTCTTTTCTGAAGCATGGTGAATATGAAGTCATTGTTATTGGTAAACTTTCAGGTTTAATAATTTGATCTTTAAATTTACCAATCATTGAGTGTTCACTAGTACCTATTAGGTATAGATCTTCGCCTTCAATTTTATACATCATGGCATCCATTTCGGCAAATGACATAACACCAGTTACAACATCACTTCTAATCATGAATGGTGGAATACAATATGTAAAACCTTTATCAATCATGAAGTCACGAGCATAAGAGAGCATCGCGCTTGATAACCTTGCAGCATCGCCCATTAGGTAGTAAAAACCGTTGCCACTCGTACGCCCTGAGGCATCTTTATCTAAAGCATTAAAATTGGCTAAAATATCCGCATGATATGGAATTTCATAATCAGGAACAATTGGCTCACCAAAGCGCTCGACTTCGACATTTTCCGTATCATCTTTTCCCACTGGCACACTATCGGCAACAATATTAGGAATCTTCATCATTTTTTCTCTAATTATCTTACTTAATTCATCTTCGCGTTTGGTTAAGGTATCAATTTCTTCACCCATCGCATTAACTTTTTTCTTTATTTCGTTGGCTTCATCAACCTTTTTATCGCGCATTAAGTTTCCTATTTCACTACTTAGGCGATTTTTTTCCGCACGAGCTTCATCCATCTTTAATTTAACATCGCGATATTCAACGTCAAGTTCATATATTTCCTCAACTAATGGAATCTTCTCATCTTGAAATTTCTTTTTAATATTTTCAATTACTCTATCTTTATCTTCTCTAATTAATTTAATATCTATCATTTTAAATCTCTCCTTCTTTTTTGATATTTTTTAAATAAAAATTAATGGTTTCGCGCGAGGATGAATATAAGTTTTCTGGCAGTTCATCTAATGGGAACCATTCCCATATATCAATTTTTTCAGGTTCCATAACTTTTAAAGTTCCACTGTAGCTTTTAGCTATTAGGTGGATATTGACAAAGTGCTTGCCATCTTCAACATCATCACTGGCTCCAAAAGATTCAACATTACTAATATCTAAATTTGTCTCTTCTTTTACCTCACGTATAGCCGCTTCCACGATAGTCTCATCATATTCTTGTTTGCCTCCGGGGCAATTCCAGCTGCCTGGTTCATAAATGCCGCCTGTATCGACAGCGTTCAATGCTCTTCTTCCTAGCAAGAGTCGCCCTCTTTCATCGAATATTAAAACTCCTACACCGGCTTTAATAATTTTTTCCATTTTTTCATCTCCTTAAAATAAAAAGAGAATGATACATAGGAGTGCATAGAGCACGGTACCATCCTCTTAATTAACTTAATTTTAATAACGGTATAACCCGGTTGCTATTAACAACACTAATAGGTAGATTCATGAAGTTAAATTAATTCGTTTGCACCAACCACGAACTCTCTAGATAATTTATAATTCACTACTAGTCCTATATCTTCGTTTTCTAACATTGATTATATAATTAATATTTCTATTTGTCAATTCCTCTTTAATCCATTCTAAATGTATACATATGATCACTCAAGGTAAAGCCAAAAGACTCATACATTTTTATGGCATTGACATTGATGCTACTTAATTTAAAATACGTAATTCCCATTTTTTTGGCATTTGATAAAACATCTTGAAATAATTTTCTTTGGTATCCTTTGTTGCGATATTCTTCTAATGTGAAGACATTACATATATATCCCGTTATACCATTAGGCGTGTTATATGTGGGAAAATGTTTATCAATATAAAATCCACAATTGGCAATTAATTTATTGTCGATAAAATAGCCAAACATGTGAAGGTTATCATTTAAACTTTGCATTAGATATTTTCTCGTTCTTTCTCTTAGTTCCTTTTCAGAAATGAGAATTTCTAGTTCGTCTAAAAACTTAGAATCATAATTTTGAATGCCCAGTCTTAAATTTATCATATCATCTAAATTCGTTAAATCTAGTTTTTTTATCGTCTCCATTATAAATTTCCTTCTTTACTACTTTTCTAGATTATAACATAAAAACATAAGAAAATTAACATTTAAAACCAGATTCTAATTGTTAATATTTTTTTCTTAAATGTAGCTTCAATAGTACCATTATTTAACTCTACTAACTGTTTGGCAATGGATAGACCTATTCCACCACTTTTCTTTGCATTATTAACGGTATAATATCTATTAAATATTTTTTCCACACTAGTTAAATCTAAAAGTGATGTAGTATTGGAAAATGAGATAATGCCATCCTCATCCAAAGATATCACGATTTTATCTTCGCTATATTTAATTGCATTAGATAAGATGTTTTCAAATATTCTTTTCAACATTGCCTCATCTAATGATTTTATTATCTTTTTATCGGTTATTTTTACTTCAATATCCAAGTTTTTTTCTTTAATTAAATCGTAAAAATCACATATGGTTTCTTCTAGTAGTCTATTAATAATAATATCCTTTTTATTAATCTCACAGAAAGTATCTAAACTCTTAGAAAAATCAAATAATTGCTCAGTTAATGATGTCAAATCATTGGTTTTCTTACTAATTATATTGATATATTCTCTCTGTTTTTTATTTAAACTTTTTAAATCGATTAAATCAAGATAACCCCTTATGGCAGTAAGGGGTGTTCTTAAATCATGGCTTATATTGGTAATTGATTGTTTTAAATCTTGATTACCATTTTTATATTCCAACTCTAATTTACGCATGATTTTTAAGCTTTTATTTAAGGTATTTACGAGTCTTTTGACACTTTTATCATTTATTCCCAAGGTGAGTAAATTATTAGTATCCGCATTAATTATTTCTAATAGTGAATCTCCTATATTTTTTATTTCATTTTTTAACATTACTATTTTTATTATTAATATCAAAGATATAATTAATTCTAATAAAAATAAATAAAACCAGATACCCATATTAATCACCTTCTATTTCAATTCTTTTCTCTTAAACAATACTAATCCTGTGCCGGTAAATATAACTATAAGACCTAATGAATAAAGTGGCAATACTTTTAAATTTGGAGCAGTTCTACCTGCGATTTGAAACATTTGTCCTGCTGGATTAATATCAACTATAATTTGATAAATTGTTCTTTTCTCTTTACTAAGATATCTTGGGTTTGGTACTTCTTTTATTTTAGTTTCGCCATTTACTATTGACGCTTCTGAAATTGTTTTAGGTGCCTCTAACCTATTAAAACAAATCATAGCATTCATCATCAACCCAAATGAAAACATAATTGACACTATGGCTGTAATAGTCTTGTTGGAAATAACCATCGCCAAAAAAGTAAATATGCTAGAATAAGCAATAGTAGTTACAAAGATTGTTCCTAATAACATTAATAATTTTGAAATTGGTATTGTAATACTACCAAATAATGGAATTCCTATACTCGCAACTATTCCTAAAAATACAATATAGGAAAACAAATTTGTAACAGTTACAATTATCAAATTAGATAAATATATATTTACTCTCTTATGACCTATACTAATCTTATTTCTAATTGCTCCATCTGAATATTCTACGCCTAAAAATAGACTTGTAAATATAGCAATTACAATTCCAATCATCGTTGAATAATTAAGCATAAGTTGTTCTACTTCTATTACCTCACCATAATTTTTCATATCGCTATATTGTGTATAAATCATAAATAAAGCAAGTACTATACTAAAAATAATTAATAACCAAAATGTTTTATTTTTACGAAGTCTTGTAAAACTGGCATTTAATAATCTAATCATCATTATCACCTCCAATTAAATTCATATAGTAATTTTCTAAAGACTCCTCTTTTTCATGAATCTCATCAGCTATTAAATTTTTTTGGGATAATTCCGTAATGAATTTTGATAAATTATTTTCACCATAGACATTTATATTTTTGCTATCTATTACTTCATAAGAAATTTTATTTTCTTCAAAGTATTTGACAAATTCTTTTACTTTACTTACTTTTAATTCTATTTTGTGTTCCATCTTTTTCATGAGTTCTTCATTCGTGATTTCTTGAATAATAGAACCATTATCTAAAAAACCATAATGGGTTGCTATTTTTGACAATTCATCTAAATAATGACTAGATATTAAAATAGTAATTTTTCTTTCTTTATTTAATTTTAATATTAATTCTCTTATTTCGATGATCCCCTTTGGATCAAGTCCGTTAATGGGTTCATCTAAAATTAAGAAATCAGGATTACCCGCAAGAGCGATTGCAATACCTAATCTTTGCTTCATTCCTAGTGAAAAGTTTTTCGTTTTTTTCTTTCCTGTTTCCTCTAAACCAACTAATTTTAATAGTTCTTCAATGCCATCAAGGCTAGGCATTCCTACTAATTTATATTGTTCTATTAAATTATCACGAGCACTCATCTCGCCATATATAGATGGGGTTTCTATAATTGCACCCATTCTCTTTCTAACGGTTATAATCCCCGAATTTTTATTACTTTTATCATAAAGAATATACTCCCCGCTGGTAGGTTCTTGTAATCCACAAATAATTCTTATAAGAGTGGTTTTTCCAGCACCGTTTTTACCAACTAGGCCATATATTGCACCTTTTTCAATATGCATGTTGGTATGATTTAAGGCTCTAAAGTCCTTATATTTTTTCTCAAGATTATTAGTTTCTAATACTATCTCCATAATTTTCTCCTTTCTCTTAGCATTTTATATTAAAAATATTAAGAAAATGATTAAGAAATTGTTAAGATTCTGTTAAGATTTAATCTTTTAATTTAAAACCTATGCCCCAAATGGATTCAATATATTCATTATCTGTTTTATTTTTGATTTTTCTTCTTATATTGCTCATGTGAACTCTTAAGGAATTTTCATCACAATCCTCAGTATCATCACTTATTAAATCTAATAATTTATTTTTGGGAATAACTTGGGTGGGATTTAAAAGTAATTGCTTTAATATAGCATATTCTGTCTTTGTCAAATTCACTTTTTTATTGCAGATAAGTAGTGTATGATTGTCATTTACTAATTCTAATTCCTTATACTTTAAATTATCCGTGACTATATTACTATTATTCCTCAATTGTACTTCAATTCTTGCTAGTAATTCTCTTGCTTCAAAAGGCTTTGTTATATAATCGTTAGCGCCCGATAATAGGCAATTTACTTTATCGTCACTAGAAACTTTTGCAGAAAGAACGATTATTGGAATAGTTTTTACTTTCGCAAGTATTTCTTCACCAGTTAAACCTGGCAACATTAAATCAAGTAAGATTAGATCAAACTTTTCTTTTTCAAGTAATAGTAGTGCTTCGGTTCCCGAATAAGCACTATAAATATTGTAGCCATTCTTCTTTAATATTTCTTCTAGAATTGTATGAATACTTTCATCATCTTCTACGACTAAGATCTTTTTCATATTATCACCTTTATTACCAAATATTATAACATAAAAAACAGATTAGAAATCTGTTTTAATATTTTATTCTAGTGTAGAATCTTTAGCTAATTTAAATCCGCCCCATAGAGGATCATATTTAAATAATAATGAGTATTCTTTTCCTTCATGAACATTGATGACGACACTTTTTTCACGACGATTCCACACTTTATACTTAACTGTATGCTCACCTATTGCTAAATCTATTTCTTTTGTTTCATTGTTACTTAAATCAAATTTTTGGGCATCATCAACAGCGATATGCATTTTTATTGCGCATCCCCATACCGATTTTTTACGTCTTATTATTACTTTTGTCATTTTACTACTCCTTACCAAGCTTTAATATTGAATTCCCCATATGACATGGTATTTAGCTTCTTTTCCACAGCATACACATTTATCATCAATGGCTTCATCATCAACGATGCATCGAGATTTACAACCCTTAATTTCCTTGATTTTCTCTTCACAGGCAACGTCACCACACCACATGCCATGAATTAAACCAGGTTGGTTATTTAAAACATTTTCTATATCACTTAAATTATGAGCTTCAAATGTCAATTCATCGCGTCTCTTTTTAGCTCTTTCATACATATCATGTTGAATAGTTTCTAATAAGTCTGCAACGTATTTTACAATATCTAAGCCATCTAAATTTACTTGTGTTTTCTCCCTTGTATCACGTCTAGCAATAGTAATTTGGTTATTTTCTAAGTCTCTTTCACCAATTTCAATGCGAACTGGGATTCCATTAACTTCAGCTTCGGCAAATTTAAATCCTGGAGATTTTTCGGTTTCATCTATGTAAGAAATTATTCCAGCATCATTTAATTCTTTTTTGTATGTAGATGCCATAGCAAAAGGACGATCAGATTTGCCAATTGGAATGATAACCACTTGCTTTGGTGCAATTCTTGGAGGTAAAACAAGACCATAATCATCACTGTGAACCATGATAAGTCCACCTATCATTCGCGTCGTCGTTCCCCAAGAAGTTTGATATACATATTCCTCTTTGTTTTCCTTATTGGTAAATTTAACGTTGTAGGCCTCACTGAATTTTTGTCCAAAGTAATGGCTTGTTCCCGATTGTAAAGCGACACCATTATACATTAAGGCTTCATTAGTTAAAGTAAATTCAGCACCAGCAAATTTTTCTTTTTCGGTTTTCAATCCGGTAATGGAAGGAATTGCTAATATTTCATTGTGGAACCATTTGTATACATCCATCATGCGCTTTGTCTCTTCCAAAGCTTCTTCTTTACTGGCATGTATTGTATGTCCCTCTTGCCATAGGAATTCACGACTTCTTAAAAAAGGTCTTGTTTCTTTTTCCCATCTTAGAACATTGCACCATTGGTTATATAACATTGGTAGCTCCTTATGAGATTTAACATGTGATTGATAATAATCACAAAAAAGAGTCTCACTAGTTGGCCTAATACAAAGTCTTTCATCTAACTTTTTACTTCCTCCTTCAGTAACCCATGCTACTTCTGGAGCAAATCCTGCTACTAATTCCCCTTCCTTTTTTAAGAGTTCTTCAGGAATAAGTAGAGGCATTTGAACATTGACATGACCTAATTCCTTAAATTTTTTATCTAATATTTCCTGCATTCTCTCCCAAATAGCATATCCATTTGGCTCAATTGCTATACATCCTTTAACCGCTGTGTAATCAGCTAATTTAGCTGCTCTTACGACATCAGTATACCACTTAGCAAAGTCTTTATCTCTGCTTGTTATTGCTTTATTTTCCATTTTCATCTTTCCCTTCTAAAAAAATAAAAAAGAGATGATAAAGTGAGTGCATAAGGCACGGTACCATCTCTTTGTTTAACTTAAAATTAATAACGGAATAACCCGGCTGTGATTAACAACACTCCTAGGTAGGTTCATAAAATTCCTTCAATTCGTTTTCACCAACCACGAATTCTCTACTTGAATTTCTCTTATTACTAGTCCTAAATCTTTGCTTTCTACCTATATTATATTGATAAATATGTTTTTTTGCAAGTTATATTTTTTATTTTGCATAAATTACTCATTAAAATGAATATCATAATTACTCGGACCATTTATTACAAAGCCATCAATATCGAATCTTGAAGCATGGCAAGGACAATCCCAAGTTTTCTCAACTTCATTAAAAATTAAGCTACATCCCAAATGCGGACACTTATTTTTAACAATATGCTTAATTCCAGAATCATCAGTATATATTCCCACATTGCAACCATTTATTTTCTTAAACTCAAGATCTTTAGAATACCACCTTTTATTTTTTATTATCTTACTCATTCCAAAAGAATAAGTGTTATTAAAGGTGTACAAGGGATATTTGATAAGCATTTTTATATTATCTCTTTGGGGATTGAATACACGGATATAATCACTTTTTTTATCTAATATCAAATCCCTTATAATTAAACCTGCTAAAGTTCCATTAGTCATACCCCATGTATTGTATCCCGTTGCTAAATATAAATTTTTATCTATTAGACCAATGTATGGCATATAATCCTTGGTAATAATATCGATATTGCTCCATAGATAATCGGGATTTCTTCCTATATTATACAAACTATTAAAGTGTTTTTTATCATTATTATCAAAATTAATATTATGAGACTTAGCCAATATTAGTTTATATCTAGTATCTTTCCCCTCGACATATCTTATAGATATTGTGGGCTTTTTAATCGTAATAGCATTGTAATTAATATCCGATTCTACTTTATAAAGAGCGACATAGGATTTCTCCAAGGAACATTTTAAAGGCATTAAATAGGGAAATAAAAAGAAGGGATAATGCGTGCAAATAACTACCCTTTGAGCATTAACTTCATATCCATTACTTTTTAAAGTGTAGCCATCTGTATTTTTTAGAATTTTTTCTACTTTACTTTTTTCATATATTAGGACATTATCTAAACACTTTTTCAATCCATTGAGATACTTTAGGGGATTAAAGACATATGTATCACTCCCCTTTATTCCATACTTGATTTTGATATCATCTGGCAAAGTATAAATATTTTCTATCTCTTCACCAAAACTTTCCAAGAGATTCTTTAATTCTTTGACCTTTTTTATATCCCTTTTATTCTCAGCAAAGATATAACTATCTGAAATTTTTAAATCACATTTTATCCCATTATTTGAAATAATCATATTTAACTCTTTTATGGCAAGTTTTTGGCTTTCATAATATTTTTTAGCCGTATTTTCATCATGTAAACCTTTTATCTTTAAGAGTAAATCCTCTTGCATATAGGTTATTTTACCTGTCGTTCTCAAAGTAATACCTGAACCAATATAATTGCTCTCAAGTAGACATATTTTATATCCCGTATTCTTTAAATAATAAGCAACACTTAAACCGGATATTCCTCCACCAACTATAGCAATATCAACGTCTAGGTTTCTATCTAAACTATTTGGTTTAACCCTATCTATATCTTCTTGCCATATACTAGTATTTTGCATAATATCACCTATTATATTATGGTTAAAATATTATGATTTTATAAAAAAATACGGAATATATCCGTATTTATGTTTTAGTATTACAATTGTTTGTTTTCTAATTTTACTTTCTTTTTTACATTTTTATCTTTTTTATTGTATTCATAGTAAAGTTCCACATGATTCACTTTTTTCTCATAACCAATCCTTAATATTTCAAATGTGTTTTTTAATTTTTCATTAGTCAATTGACATAATTCATCACTTATTTTATTATCTAAAACAACTTTATCATTAATATAAAAAGTATATTTAAAATCACATATATCATCTTCAAATTCTATTTTATCAATATTTAAGTAACCTTTATAAAAAGATTGAACAAGATATCCATGTACATCATCTTCTTTTGAATCTAGTTCATAAAATCTAGATACCAAAATATTTGATTTAATTAAAAAGATTTTAACTAATACTATTATAATAATTAAGAGACATAGAGCTAATATTAGGTAATGAAATTTAGACAAATCTTTCAACTTTGATTTCTTTTTCATATCTGTAATCTCCATTCTTTTTATCATAAACTCTCATAACTAATTTAAAATCGTCTCTCGTAAATTTCACGCGTTTAAATAATCTATATTCTTGCCAATAGTCATTTAAGTTGACATTGTCTGATTCTCTACTGTCAATTAAAATATCATCTAAATAGACATCTACGCGATAATATTCTTTATTTTCATCAGTGAGAGGATCACAAATTTCTCCTATTACAATCCATAATTCATCGTTATTTCTATAAGCCATTCCGTTAAAATAAAAATCTCCCTTTAGTTCACTTCCATCAAGGAAATAATGAGAGTGTCCCTTAATGTGATGTGAAATGTCAACATTTTTGCTCATATAAATATAAATAACAACAAGAAATACAATCAATAAAACTAACAACATTAAAATTTGATAATAATTTTTTTTAAGCATGTATAAACCTCCTATTAAACCTTTTATTTCTTTTCGTTTTTATATTGACTACAAACGTCTATAAAGGAAACAAATATCTTGTTCATAGATTCATCACGCTTAATTAAACTCTCTGGATGAAATTGGACGCCAACATAGAATCTTTTTTGATTATCTTCTAATACTTCGGGAATTCCATCATCTGAATATGCAGTAATCTTTAATGGTCCTGGATTGCTAGCATAATTATTATGCCTTGAGTTTACCATAGTTTCTTCTTTACCGATAATTCTATATATTTTAGAATCAATATTAATCTTTATTGGATGCACATAAGCATCATCTGAATCATGTTTTAACCCCTCGATACGCGAAATAGTCCCACCTAGAGCTCGCACCATATTTTGATTTCCTGCACATATACCTAAAATTGGTATATCATAATCATGACAATATTTAGCAATAAAGCATTCATATTCATCAGCATATCCACCTCCTTGCAAAATGATTCCATCACAAAGGGATATTGCTTCATATAGATTATGCTTTTCGGCAGTTGTTAATTGTTCTTTCCAATCTGAACTTGCCTTTATTTTATCTTCATTTGGTGGTAGGATGCCAATGGCAATTCCTCCATTATCAAAAATTGCTTGTTCAACTTCATCGCGAATGAATGTCTCTAATCTTTTATGATCATTGTAATAATGCTTTGCTACAATTCCAATTACAGGTTTCATATCCATACCTCTTTCTAACAAAATTATATCATATACCATAATATTTTAGCTTATTTTGTCGAATGACTTGTCAGCATTTATTTTTTTGTTTATTATACACATCTTGAGAGGCATGAAGATGTCTATCACTTCCATCTTTACTGCAAGTTTTATTTTATTCAGGGGGTTTTATTATGGGGGTGATGATTATGACTAAGAGTGAATTAACTTTATTAGTTTTCTTACTAGTCGTCATAATTATTTTATTACTTTTACAGTAACAAAATAAAACATCTTTACTCATTTGAATAAAGATGCTTGACACAAAACGTGTTAGACATCAAACTTGCAATGTAATGTCTCTCACAACTTAAGTTTATCAAAGATAATACTATTATTCAAGTAAGTATTATCTTTTTTATTAGTTTCTCTGTCGCTTTTTGTCGAAGCCATTGACGGCTTTTTTTTATTCATTATAATAAATTCTCGAGAGACATGAAGATGCTTATCACTTCCACTTTTACTACAAGTTTTATTTTATTCAGGGGGTTTTATTGGAGGTGGTAGTTATGACGAAAAGTGAACTTGTTTCATTAGTATTCTTGCTAACCGTCATAATAATACTGCTACTACTTAAGTATTAGCAATTAAAAAAGCATCTTTATTCATTGAAAAAAAGATGCACACAAAACTTGTGATTAGCATTAAACTTGCAATGTAATGTCTCTCACAATTTAATTTTACCAAAGATAATATGCTATTTCAAGTAGATATTATCTTTTTGGGAATATGTATACTTAATTGGGTATAAGAAAAGATGATAATATTACATTATCATCTTGATTATTATTTTACAACAATATTGACTATTTTACCTTTTATGACGATTACTTTTACGATTGTCTTTCCCTCAATGTGACGAGAAACATTTTCATCTTCAAATGCGAGATTTTTGATTGTCTCTTCATCGGCATCGGGACTTACTGTAACTGTTCCCCTCAATTTACCATTGACTTGAACACCTAAAGTAATTGAATCTAAGACAATTTTTGATTCGTCGTATTCTGGCCACTTAGATTTACATAATACATCACCTAAGTTATATATTTCATTTAATTCTTCAGTAATATGTGGGGCCATTGGGTTAAGAAGTGTTAAAATTAAGCGATAATCATCACGACTTATACCGTCCTCAAATTTTTCATATTCATTAAGCATTATCATCAGAGCAGACACGGCTGTATTATACTTTAATGTAACTAAATCTTTTGACACTTTCTTGATTGTCTTATGAGCTAAAACTTCATCTGTATATCCGGATTTATCATTTAACTTTTCACCTAATCTTTCAATGCGGTCTAAGAATCTCTTACATCCACGTAGGGAATCAGTACTCCAAGAAGCATCTTGTTGATAGTCTCCAATAAACATCTCATAAACCCTCAGAGTATCGGCACCAAATTCTGAGACAATATCATCTGGATTGATAACATTTCCACGTGATTTACTCATCTTTTCACCATTTGATCCAAGAATCATACCATGGCTTACACGAACATCAATCATCTCTTTATTAGGAACAAGTCCGAAATTATAAAGCATTTGAACCCAGAAACGAGCATAAAGTAAATGTCTTGCTGTGTGTTCCATACCGCCATTATACCAGTTTACCTTACCCCAATATTTCATCGCATCCATTCCGGCAAAAGCATCTTTATTATGGGCATCCATAAATCTCAAGAAATACCAGCTAGATCCTGCCCAATTTGGCATGGTGTCAGTTTCACGTTTAGCGTCTTTACCACATTTTGGACATTTACAATTTACCCAGTCAGTTATCTTAGCTAAAGGAGATTCGCCATCATCAGTTGGCTCATACTCTGCAACATCTGGCAAAAGCAAAGGTAAATCAGCTTCATCCATTGGAACCCATCCACAATCAGGACAGTTTATCATTGGAATTGGTTCTCCCCAGAATCTCTGTCTTGAGAAAATCCAATCACGCATTTTATAATTGACCTTAGCTTCTCCACATTTATGTTCGCCTAACCAATTGATCATTTTATCAATAGCGTCTTGCTTATTCATGCCATCTAATTCTCCGGAATTAACATGAATTCCATCTTCGACGTAGGCACATTCGCCATTAAGAACACGTTCAGCATCATATCTATGAGCTTCCGTTGTAAGAGTTGACATTAACTTATCTTTATCAACCCATAATACATCGGCAATTTTCTTTTCCTCTTCACTTCTCTCTTGAAGTTCTAAACTGTTTAAATGTCCAACAATAGTGTGACAAGTAATATGTCTATTAACATCCTTATGAGCTGCATAGAAATTATCATAATAGATGAATTCTAATTCTGAATCAATCGCAATATCTGTATAACCTGTTTCCTCTATTACTTCTCTAATACCGGCAGAAGTAGCATCTTCGCCATCTTCAATACCACCCATAACAAAGGTAAACCAATTGAATTTTTTATTATTAACAAGCAAATATTTATCTTCACTTGGATGTTTAATTACGACATTGACAACCGCACGATCGGTCATTTTCTTATCTGGTCTTATAGCATTATCGCCAGTTCCAACGATATTCTTGGCAATAACTTGTCTAATTGGTATATTAAACTTCTTAGCGAACTCATAATCTCGTTCATCGTGAGCGGGAACAGCCATAATAGCACCAGTTCCATAGCTTGCCAAAACGTAATCACTGATATATATTGGAATTTTTTCGCCATTTACAGGATTTATGGCATAAGCTCCCGTAAATACACCAGTCTTATCCTTATTAAGTTCGGTTCTTTCCATGTCATTCTTTAAGGCACATTCGGCCTTATAAGCAGCCACTTCATCCTTATGCTCTTTAGTGGTTATTTCATCAACATATTCATGTTCTGGGGCAAGGACACAGTAAGTTGCTCCGTAAAGAGTATCACAGCGCGTTGTAAATACCGTAAATTCCTTATCATGACCATCAATCTTAAAATTAACGTGAGCTCCTACAGACTTGCCAATCCAATTGATCTGTCCAAGTTTAACCTTATCGGCAAAATTCGTATCATCTAATCCCGTAAGTAAATCTTCTGCATAATCACTCATGCGAAGCATCCATTGACTCTTTTCCTTTTGAACAACCTGACTTCCACATTGTTCACAAACACCACCGGCAGCATCTTCATTGGATAAAACACTCTTACATTGTGGACACCAATTTACAGGAATAGTGTCTTTATAAGCCATACCATGTTTATAAAACTGTAGAAATTGCCACTGAGTCCATTTATAATACTCGGGATCAGTAGTTGAAAACTCACGACTCCAATCAAAAGAGAATCCCAGTTTTTTCATTTGTCCCTTAAATGTCTTAACATTTTCCTTAACGGCTTCTTTAGGATGAATATGATTTCTTATGGCGTATCTCTCTGCTGGTGCTCCAAAGGCATCCCATCCCATTGGAAATAAGACATTATATCCTTGCATTCTCTTCATACGGGCTATGGCATCTTGAGCCGTATAACTTCTTACATGTCCAACATGCAATCCCGAACCACTTGGATAGG